>FUWD013231393.1_pt1 | contig 47319 bp, 40 predicted proteins | sample 1063281 | NCBI WGS metagenome assembly FUWD01 (sample SAMEA79048168, study PRJEB19326) | metagenome | biome: marine | reverse complement strand
TAATTAATCAGCCTTTATTTATGTACTTAGCCGCTACCGCCACGTGCTCGACCAGTGTCTGGGTGTAGCTAGTTTCGTTATCGTACCAAGCTAGTACTTTTACTAGGTTTCCGCCCACGACATTAGTGAACGACAAATCGGCTAGAGAGCCAACCCGTGAACCAATAATATCTGAAGAAACAATTTGTTCGTCAGTAGCGGAGAAAATATTTTCCATCTTGGGTCTGAAGCGGCTTTCCTCAGCGTATTATTTACTTCTTCAACCGTTGTGTCACGCGAAGCGACAAAAGTAACATCAACAATTGAACCGACCGGCACCGGTACACGCAACGCCATGCCGTCAAACTTGCCGGCCAACTCGGGGTGAACCAAGGTAGTTGCAATAGCTGCTCCGGTGGTTGAAGGGATAATATTAAGGGCAGCTGCTCTACCTTTTCGCATGTCTTTCTTAGCTGGGCTGTCTACTAGAGCTTGGGTCGCTGTGTAAGCATGGACAGTATTGAGTAAAGCTTTTTCTATCCCGATTGATTCTTTGAGAATCGAAATCAGTGGGCTTGTGGCGTTGGTCGTACACGACGCGTTTGAAGAGATGTCGCAGGTGGCTAACTCTTTTTCGTTTACTCCCATCAGTACTGTTGCTCCTTTAACCCCAGCTACTGTAGGATCATCTTTTACTGGCGCTGAAATAACCACTCGCTTAGCACCAGCAGTAAGGTGCTTTTTAGATCCTTCATAAGAAGCAAAGAAGCCGGTGGCCTCGATAACAATATCAATATTTAAATCTTTCCACGGAAGCTTTTCTGGGTCTCTCTCTTGAACAAAAGTAATTTCTTTTCCTTCGACCATAAGCTTGTTTCCATTTTGTTCTACTTCGAAAGGACTCCGTCCGTAAACTGAGTCGTACTTTAATAGGTAGGTTAAGTTTTCGAGATCGCTTAAATCATTTATTGCCACCACTTCAAAGTCTGAGTGCCCAAAAGCCGAACGCATAAATGTCCTGCCTATTCTTCCAAATCCATTAATTGCTACACGAACCATAAAAATATTGATATTAACTAACTACTTATAACTATACAGCAAGGTAGCAATTCTTTTATGGCTTATTATACTCAGTTCGACAACGCTTAACAAGCAAGAACCAAAACAAGACAGCCGCAAGCAATAATATCGAAACCAAAACTATATACATGTATTTAAACAATAGGCCTAATAAAAAATTATTACTTTCGTCTACCCCAATTTCGAGAAAAAAAATCGGGCTTTTGTAGGTAGCAACTACATAGAATTCGAAGTCAAAAACCTCTAGAATTATTTGCGACCGCCCGGACACCCGCAAAGGAGCCACGACTGCTTCGTAGGCACTTTGGTCTTTATTTATTCTGAGTAAGAAAGAGTAGTTTTTCTTGTTGTGGGTTGGATCAATAACCGTAACGATAAGCGACTTTAGATTATTTGAAACCGTTCCGACTGGCACTCGAACAGAAAACGGCTGTGTACTGTCTAACTCTAATGGAGCTTCGAGCATAGAAAACTCTTTGCCAGATTGGATTATAAGAATATCAGACAACTCAGGCATTATCGTGTCTGTTGTCAACCTAGATTCGTCAATCTCAACGGTTGGTTCGGACACGATGTCCGCTGGCGGTTGATTGTCGAACCCATCAGAAAGGACGTACACCTTAACTACAGCCCCTGAGGAGACGTTGCCGTAAATGTCGTAAACAAAAGCCGTGTAATAGACGGGTGAATATTGATTTAAAATATCTACATCTGTAACTCCGGTCCCCATACCTTCATACAAAATTGCCCCATTAGCCGGATACTCAGGAAAACCATAGTGACTCCTAACAATACGTACTTTAGCTAAATCATTAGTGGCTGGAAACTGCCAACTCAGTGCTACGCTACCGTTTTCTACTTCTGCCTCAAAACGAAGGACATTAGCTGGAGACAGAAACTTCCTCTCTTCCTTGGTCGTAAAGGTGTTTCTTTCTAACACAAATGGCAGGCCGAAGGGTGAGTAACCGATTATTTCGTATTCATAGGTAGTACCTGGCTCTAAGTCTGACAACAAGAAGGTATTAGTCTTTTTATAGATACCACTAACGATGTACCCTAACTCATACGAAATTGTCCTTCCCCACCTTATTTCTAACCTAGCCGGATAGGCGGTCTCAACTTTAAAGCTGGTAGTAGAAAAACTAGATTCAATTGAGAGGTCCGTTAAAACAACTCTGGCGGATGTACTTTCTTCTCCTTTGGAGCTGAGGGGTGTAGAGGTCGCTACTACCGGTGGTATAACTGGTGGACTAAGAGTAGTGGTAGCGATGCTGTTGGAGGTGGTGGAGTAATTAAGCGCTAGGTCGAAAGCGCGCACGGTATAGCTATAAAGAGTCGAAGACGACAGGCCGGTATCAGAATAGTTTAATAATGTAGTAGTAGCTATTGGAAAACCATCTCTTTGTACGCTATATCCACTAACATAAAAATTGTCGGTGGAGGCGGTCCAGAGCAAGTCAATCTGCGAAACAGCTACCGGTATAGCCGACAAGAGGGTTGGGGTTGTTGGCGGATTTAAATCACTACCCACCAGTAAGTTAATCCGAAAATCAGCCGTGTCGGCTTGAACAAAAGCTAAACCAAAACTGAACAAAAATAATAATGGGGCAAGTAGTAGAAATCTCATCTTTTACATTATAGCGGTAAAGCGGTGATCGTGGAGGTGGCCGTATACACTCCAGAAATAACTCCGGCCCCGCTACCAATCCCAACTCTAAAGTTTAGGGTCGTAGTGGCTCCGCTTGGATGATTAGATCCTCCACTACTAGCTATCACAGTTTCTGCAGTAGACAGGCCGTCCCAACAAGCTAAACTGGCGTCGAAACTTCCTACTCCACAAACACTAGCGTTGTTGTCTAAAAATGCCTGCACGACATCTACCCCCTCTGGAGAAAAGCCAAAGTAAGCTTCTCCGGCTGGTGCGTCAAAAATATAATCTGTCACTACTCCTGCATCGTAGTCGGCAATAGTATTGGCTCCACTTTGCATAGCCGGGCTATTCTCGGCCGCTATGGTTAGTTGATAACCTGACGGTCCATCGGTAATGACAGTAAACGTAGTTGAACCATTTGAGGTTCCACCGGTTAAGCCGAGCAGGTTTGGTGCCATGGTTATATCATTTGGAGTAGACAGGCTTAAAAAAACGGTTTGCATTTGTTGGTAACCGGCCCGAAGAGAATAACCAGTACTGTCTGAAGGACCCGTAGCCACTTCTCCGATGGTACTCTCTTGAATATAATTTGTAGAAGAAGACAAACCACCGCCAATATTTACACTGTCTGACTGTATTTGATAACTAGGACTAGTCATTACTTGAGCTCCAGAAATACTGATAACAGATAACATCAAGACAGTGAGTAAACCCGCCTGAAAAAACGATTTAACAAACTGCAGGTACAACATATTAATCAGCTTTTCGTTTAAATTCAAACGTACGGAAAAACATCCTGACGATGAAAATGAAAATGAACAAACCTAGGAATATCCCTCCGACAATCTTCCAAGGGAGAACCCAGAAAACAGTAGAGACTTCATCGACGAGGTCTTCATAACCGCGGTTGACCTTGGCGGTGACCACGTAGCGACCTAGTAACAATTCTCTGTCCCAAGTAATCTCACGTACTCTAAGAGACTGAGGTAAAACAAACCAAGGCTCTAATTCAATAAAGCCAACCTCTTCGCCAAACATACTGGTAATGGATATTTCTCCGTAAGGATTAACGTGTAAAGAACCGGTGTTTTCATAAACGATTCCAAGATTAATCGGACCAGACTGATACCAAAGCTTATCTGAAATGGTGGATATTAAAAGGGTTTTACCTTCAACCAAAGTGTCTCCACCTACGGTCAAAAAGAACAAGGATCCTACCCGAGCAATGATTGGTGAACGCGCTTCTTGCAATTCTTCGACTGGCGTTGCTTGTATAGTAGAACTAATACACTGCCGTAAAACCCCTGGTTCAGCGTCATTGGGATAGATATGGTGACTGGTATGTAAGCCCGTTCTCCCAACTTAAGGGTAAAAGTTTCCTCTGGGAAACTTACATAATCTAAGATACTGTAAGGTCCGCGAGCTTCACCAGTCAGCATAACAGCTCTACTACCGTCGCTACTACCAACAATATCTTCTACCTCGAGTTTAAAAGTACGATCGTCACTAATTCGGTTAGTTACAATTATTTCTTGAACCACGGTCTCTCCGGGCTCTAACCTAAGTTCAGTCCGGCCGGGACCAACCACAAAGTCACCGACGTCTATATTTCCAGTTATTCTGTCTGACCGATACCAAGATTTAGCTTCAGAGGTTTTTTCAATTTCACTAGAGGGGCTTAAAGTAGCATTTAATTCAAGCTCTCCAGTTTGAGCCGACACCGTTCCAGATAAAGTTGCCAGCAAGCAAATTATTAAGGTGAATATTAGGCTTCGGGGGATTATTTTAGTCATAGTCATGACTCTAGAATGGACTATTTTTGAATTAGAGTCAACGTTGCAGTAGCAGTATAAGTATCTGCTACTGGTAGCGGTGTAGCATTACTTGGAACAGTTACATTAAAGAAGATGGTAGAAGTGGCTCCGGTGGTAGCAGCTGAGTCAGTGTCTACAATTACGATAGCGGTTGTACTAGGCGACATCCAACATTCATTAACGGATTGGTTTGTTCCGCCAGTTCCACACAGAGTATTGTCGTCTAAAAATAAGGGGCCGGTGTCGAGTGAGGTGCTAGACATAACAGTATAAGCAAATTCAGCTGATGTGGTTGTGGCCAGAAGTAGCGATGGCCTTGCGCCACCAACTATTCCTGTGTAATCGATAATCGCTTCACTTAGCGAGCTGTCTCCTAACATAGCTTGAGGGGTAGAATTATCAAAGAAATCAATATCTACTGTGTAGCCTGCACTGTTGTTTGAAAGAACCACGAACTGGGAGGTTCCCGTAGCAGATCCCCCAGTCAGACCGGCGATACTACCGCTCATCGTGACGTTAGTAGGAGCCACTAGAAAAGAAGACTCTCCAGTAATTGTTTGACGAACGAAGAATTCTTGGACATGTCCGACTGACGGCTCTGCCAAAAAGAAAACCGTAAGCAGTGCAGAAACTACGGCTAGACTAGCGATCAGTGCGTAGGCTAGAGACTGCCTTGTGTATGTTATTAAGTTTGTCATGATATTTTTGTTTTTTTATAAAAATTTATTCCCCCTTTTTGTAAGACAAGTATAACAGTTCGCCAGAGTTTATAAAAGTAATAGTGACCTAACTTTGTGCATAACAATTATTTATACCTAAAAATTACTATAATAAGTGAGATTTATCAGTGTTAAGTACTCCTAATTACAAAGTAATAATTTATCGCTTCTGAACACTAACCGGCATGACTTTGTGTCTGCTGTGGGTATATAATTAACCATTTTACCTAACTACATACCCCAGAGATAAACAACTAAACTGAAGGCTCTACTGGTGTATCGACTGGTTGAGACCCCTCGATCGGAGATTCCTCTTCAGCTGACTCAGGCTCTTCTTCTTCCCTACTGTCAGCCTCGTTATTTTCAGTCGAGAGTGTGCCTGTTTCTTCACCTTCTACTTCTTCTATATCTTTATCCTCAGGCGGGTCTTCAGGAGACTCCTCGTCAGTACTAGAAGCAGTACCCGGATCAATGTCTGGAGTTGAAGAAGACGTGTCTTCACCAAGATCCAGAGCTTCTACTGGCAAAGTATTTGTAACCCCGGCATCAAACACTTGAATATCTAGAGCCTCTTCTAGCTGTCTAACCCTTTCGTTTAGGTTGTCAATCTGTTGTTCTTGCTCTTGGTTTTTATTGAAGTTTTGCGTAATCTTATTCCACATCTCTTTCATAGTATCTATGATAGCTACAATCAGTGGTTTGTCGTCAGATTCGAAGAAGTCCGGCCGAGCGCTGTCTAGAGTCGTACTCGTACCAAACAACACGCCTAGAGAGGCTAGCTGTGAATCTTCGACCCAACGGTAGCTCAAGTCTACAAACATTACTATTTGTCCGACTTTGACTTTTTTATTATTCTCCAGCCTAACCGTTTCACTATCGGTGTCTCTAAGCTCGTCTAGTGCCTCTTCGACACTCTCGGTTTCGATAATAGTGTTGGCTTCTTCTATTTGTTCTTGAGTAGAGGTTGCTACCAAAGGTACACACGGCTCGCCTCCACTAGTAAAGCCTCCTCCATAATAACAACCGTCGTTAATACGAGGGTCGGTATTACTTAAGATCGGAGCAAACACCGGGTCTACCATGTCGTCGCCAAATTGATTAACGAAAGTGTCTGAGTACATTCGGTCTGAGTCGAAGTCTTCCAAGGCGACGCCAACTACCGCACCAGTGCCAGTGGCCTTCATGGCGATACCTGGCAAACTAGACAGCATTAGCTGGTCACCTTGCTTGATATCACCATTTTCGGTCGAGAGCTTGACTGGTACACGACCAGACAAAGCAATCGGGTAAGCGTTCTCCCCGGCCACCAGAGATGAATCGTCGGCTCCCAGAGTAAGTCCGGGCTTGGTCGATACCACACCAATGATTGGGGTTGAGCTATCTTTGTTTGCCCGGTCGATTGATAGCCCACCGGACAGAACAACTAACTCACCAGACTCTAGGTCGGTGCTGCTAAAGTACATCTCAGCCAGGTCGGAGTTGCCGGTGTGGTAGTCTATCGCTGAAATGCGACCGGTAGAGCTGGCGGAACATCCACCACCACTACCGTTATCGACACAAAGCCCACCGTTCATAATCTGTAGACCGGCCTGCTCCGTTCCATCTCCGATGGTGGTTGTTCCGTAAGCAGAGACAGTGAAAAATGAAGTCCCGCCACTTTGGAAGTCTAAATACTTAGAAGCAGTTGAGGAGAAGCTACCGCCAGCGTTTCCGAAACTCATTTCTAGACCGGTACCATCAAAGCTTGAAGTATCTTGAAAGAGAGAAAGTAGACTGGACGTGGTGATACTGTCTGAATAACCACGGATAGCATTTCCGGCAGTGCTTCCTAGAGTTTGAAAGAATCCACCGGCCGGCTCGGCTACATCATTAGCTTCCCCAGTTGTGACACCATGTAATCCGAAGGTTTTACCTGTTCCAAGTAATGCTACATTTAATCCTTTTACATTTGAACCATCAATCGTACTAACAGTAATTCCTGCGACAGTATTATCATAGGTAGTGTCGTCCTTTATTTCATACTGATTCCCGATAATTGTCGAGGTGGCGGTATTAGCTACGGTCCATAGGTAATTGTTACCAATTTGTGTGGCGTCAAGAACTGAATTAGTTGTTTGCAAATATTGATTGATACCGATCACACCAGATCCGCTAACACCAGTACTGCGGATACTTAGTTTAGCGTTTGGTGACGAGCTGCCAATACCAACGTTTCCATTGTTTAACACTGTTAAAGCTCTACCTGAAGCGTTATTTAAAGTGAAAATATCGCCGGTACCGAGCTGAGTGATGGCAGTGGCGGTGGCGGTGGTTGAACCAGTGACTGAGAGCAGGTTGAAATTTTTGATATTGTTGGTAGCTATCGTCCGGCGATCACCTTCGTTGTATTTGGTGGTAGCGCTTTCGTCGGTGATAAAATCGGTTGAGTTAGGATTTACGTATTGATTACTGAACAAACCAGTACCAGCAGAACCAGCACTTATAGTCAGCAATCTAGCGGTACCGGTGGCACTGATGAAGTTGTCGGAGAAGACCGAGTCTGAAGCGAAATTGACAAAAATTGAAGTATTAACCCCGCCACCATTATTTTGGATAAAGTTAGCATCAAAAGTGTTACCCCCGGAAAGGGCAACTATAATTGCGCCGCCGATATTATTTAACAGGTTATTACCGTCGATAATATTGTTACCAGCGAAATAAGCAACTATACCGACTCCGGTATTGTTTCGGATAGTGTTATTTGTGAGAGTATTGTTTGGTCCAGCCAGAACCATACCTGTCACCTGGTTGTTTATAGATATGTTATTACTAGCAACACCATAGGTAGTACCAAACGAAATACCAGTTCCATTCACACCATCAACTATGACTTGATTTAATTTTGAATAAAAATAGCCAAAGTCATATCCTATCCCGGTATGGGTACCGGAAGTATTATTAGCCTTATTTCCATCCACCTTTAAATTATCAATGGTGACATTACTCCCTGATACCACTTTGATAATCGCCACGGTCCCAGTCGTATTGTCTTGCAACTTAATAACCGTACTTGGCCCTTGTCCAGTCAGTCTGGTTGAAGTCGCTGAGATTCTAATAGCAATCGTAGCGTAATCAGTAGTACCAACGTTGAAGGTACCTGCCAGCAACTCAACGGTTCCTCCAGTACTTGGTAGTGAGTCTATCGCCGCTTGAATTTGTACTTCGTCGTCGGTACCGTCGGCAATAAAGTCGGCTGCAGCTTTTTCGGTGGCTGGGGTGTCGGTGGCAGCGACGGTGATTATAGTGTCTTCTATACCAAGAGAAGAAGTCGCTACCCACTCTACTCCGGTTCCGGTAGTCTGCAGAATCTGCCCAACAGTTCCAGCTGAATACAGCCGGTCATACAACGCTCCGGTTAAGCCAAAACTTCCATCGACGACTAACTCACGGTTAGAAGTAGTGGTCCCAATACCAACGAAGCCGTTATCGTCGACAGCAAACAATGTGGAAGAGGCACTGTTTACTAGATTTAATACTTTGTTTCCGGTGGCGGTGCCGTCGGCCCATACAGTGAGCTTGGCTGATGCGGTAGTAGTGCCAAAAGCCGATTTTCCTTTTTGGACGCTGAAGGCGGTGTAATCCTCAGGTAAGGTAGTAGATGAATTACCAGAGACACTTAAAGCTCCGCCAATCAGAGTGTTCTGACCAACGTTTAGTCCGGTATTAATATAAACTGAATCTGCTCGGAGGTTATCGGTTTCGATACTATTGGCCAGAATAGTTCCGATTTCAGCGGTTGAAGCGATGATGCCTCCGATGTCAAAGATTTGAAGGTCGTCGCCGACATTGTCAACCCTTAAAACATAAGCGTAATTACCTGAGACGATAACCCCGTTAACTCTGCCACCAGCCTCTGCTCCACCGACTTTTACCGGGTTGGTTGAGCTAGAAATATCAAAAACTTCGAGGTCATCGCCGGCAGTGTCACTTCCTACATAAGCATACCGGCCGGAAACAGCAACACTATAGGCTCTGTCTGCAGTATCAATTCCCCCAAGCTTGGTTGGATTGGCTGGGTCTGAAATGTCAAAGATTTCTAGGTCGTCGCCAGTAGTGTCACTTGTTACATAAGCGATGTTACCGGAAACAGCAACATCTAGCGCATTAGCCCCGGCAAGTGCTCCGCCAACTTTGGTTGGGTTGGTTGGGTCACTAATGTCGAAGATTTCTAGATCTTCGGTAGACCCACATCCAATTGCCATATAAGCGTAGTTACCGGAGACAACGACTGAAGTAGCTGAACAAATAGCATCTGCCCCACCAACTTTGGTTGGGTTGGTGGGGTCTGTAATATCGAAGATTTCGAGTTCATCGCCAATATTATTACTTGCAACATAAGCATATCTACCGGAAACAAAAATATCATTAGCATCCCCTTCTGTATCAGTTACCCCTACGTTGATTGGATTAATCGGGATTGAAATATCGTATATTTCGAGAGTATCTCCACTAGTACCTACGTAAGCGTAGTTGCCGGAAACAGCTATCCCTATGCCTTTAGTAGGCAGATCAACACCTCCTACTTTAGTTGGGTTGGTTGGATCTCCGATATCGAAGATTTCTAGATCGTCACCGCCGGCGAGTCCGTTTACCGTATAGGCATAATCTCCAGAAATAGCGAAGGCAAAAGCAGTGTCGCTAGTTTCAGTCCCACCAACCTTAATCGGATTAGACTGAAACAACTCAAGAGCTCCTCGGCTAGAAACCGACAAGGTGGTCGAGCCGGTTGATGATGATAGAGTGAAAAGATTAGCTTGTGATCCGCTAGTGCCTTGAACAGTTAGTTTGGCACTACCTGAATTTGTACCAATAAGTAAGCTGTCGGTGAGTGAGGTTAAGTAGGTATTTGAACCACTGTCGGTCAAAAGAGACTCTTTGAAGCCTAAAGAAGAAGTGGAAATTTGTGTCCAAGTGTTTCCAGCTCCTCCGATCAAAAGTTGATTTGCTGTGATGGTGTTAAGGCTAGTACCACCATTAGTAGCAGCCAAAGTACCTGACACATGAGTAGTGAGTCCAACCTTACCCCAAGCTGGTGCAGTAGACACCCCGCCTGAAATAAGCACGTTGCCGGTCACTACTCCCGCTAATTCAGCGATTGTTCCGGCCCCCGAACCAAAGAGAATATCGCCAGTACCAATCGCTCCGCCACCAAAGTTGTTGCCATCGAAAGTACCAGTCATGGCTGAATCTAAAAGAGCGATGGTTCCGGTTACGTTTGGTAGAGTCCAGGTTTTGTCCGAACCAGTGATGTTGGCTGTGGTCAAAAGTCCTTCAAGAGTATCGGCGGTTGAGCCTTCAAAAATAATCCCGGTTGAGCCGAAAAAGGCTTCGCTCGCCCCAAAGGCTGGGTTGCCAGCTAGCGTGCTAGTGTAGTTGATGTCGGCAAAACTAATCGTATCATCTAAAATACTGGAAGTGGTTACACTACCAGTATCTAACGAACAACTCGTACCATTGCAAGTGAAATCACCAAAATCTTCAGCGGCTAATTCATTAGCGTTGATGGTACTACCGAGAGCGCTGAAGCCTAAGGTCGAGGTAGCTACCCAACTCACTCCGGTGCCAGTAGTTTGCAAGATTTGTCCCACCGTTCCAAGCGAGGCGGTGTTGTCGTAAATCCCTCCCGTTAAGGCTAGGTCTCCATCGATTGATAGTTTGGCGTAGGGTGAAGAGGTGCCAATTCCCACATTACCTCCATTAAGTACCGTGAACACCCGGTTTGAAGCGTTATTTAAAGTGAAAATATCGCCGGTACCGAGCTGAGTGATGGCAGTGGCGGTGGCGGTGGTTGAACCAGTGACTGAGAGCAGGTTGAAATTTTTGATATTGTTGGTAGCTATCGTCCGGCGATCACCTTCGTTGTATTTGGTGGTAGCGCTTTCGTCGGTGATAAAATCGGTTGAGTTAGGATTTACGTATTGATTACTGAACAAACCAGTACCAGCAGAACCAGCATTTATGGTCAGCAATCTAGCGGTACCGGTGGCACTGATGAAGTTGTCGGAGAAGACCGAGTCTGAAGCGAAATTGACAAAAATTGAAGTATTAACCCCGCCACCATTATTTTGGATAAAGTTGGCATCAAAAGTGTTACCCCCGGAAGCGGCAACTGTAATTGCGCCGCCGATATTATTTAACAGGTTATTACCGTCGATAATATTGTTACTAGCGAAATAAGCAAGTATACCGACTCCGGTATTGTTTCGGATAGTGTTATTTGTGAGAGTATTGTTTGGTCCAGCCAGACCCATACCTGTCCCCTGGTTGTTTATAGATATGTTATTACTAGCAACACCATAGGTAGTACCAAACGAAATACCAGTTCCATTCACACCATCAACTATGACTTGATTTAATTTTGAATAAAAATAGCCAAAGTCATATCCTATCCCGGTATGGGTACCGGAAGTATTATTAGCCTTATTTCCATCCACCTTTAAATTATCAATGGTGACATTACTCCCTGATACCACTTTGATAATCGCCACGGTCCCAGTCGTATTGTCTTGCAACTTAATAACCGTACTTGGCCCTTGTCCAGTCAGTCTGGTTGAAGTCGCTGAGATTCTAATAGCAATCGTAGCGTAATCAGTAGTACCAACGTTGAAAGTACCAGCAAGTAGTTGCACGGTTCCTCCAGTACTCGGGAGAGAATCTATCGCCGCTTGAATTTGTACTTCGTCGTCGGTACCGTCGGCAATAAAGTCGGCTGCAGCTTTTTCGGTGGCTGGGGTGTCGGTGGCAGCGACGGTGATAATGGTGTCGTCTTCGTTTATTCCTAGAGTGGAAGTTGCGGTCCAAGCTGGTACACCGGCGGAGATTTGTAATATCTGGCCGGTGGTTCCTACACCAAGGGCAGAGATAGTATCGGCACCGCTTCCATAAAGTAGACCGCCGGTAGAGATGGAGGTGATACCGGTTCCGCCTCTAGTCACACCAAGGGTGCCGGTGGTATCGGTGAGAGCGACGTTGAGGGATGAGGTAGCTAGGTCTGCCCAAGCTGAACCGGTCCAGTATAGAAGGTCACCGAAGTTTTTGGTCATTGAGCTTACGTCGGTCAGGCCTTCTAGTGAAATATTTAGTGAGGAAGTAGCCACGCTTAATACACCGGCCGTATTGGTTAGACCGGTGCCGGTGAAATCGGTGAACGACTCGCCGTTGATATTTAAAGTAGTTCCTGTCGCGGTTCCAAAATTTAGACCAAAAATAGTGCTGGAGGCAGAGCTGATTAATCCGCCAGAGAAAGTAAGCAGTCCTCCAGCAGTGTCAGCGATGTCTGACCGCAAGAAGGACGACGAAGCTACTCCGCCTAGTTTGAAAGCTTCGAAGGCGGCCGGTACAGTACCGAGTGGTTTACGAGGGGACATTTCTCCATCCCAAGTAATCGCTCCAGATCCGCCAATTTCTACGCCGAGGAAAAGTGCTTGGTTGAAGTCGACGCTAGTGAGCGGTGTGGTTGAACCGAGCATTACACTAAAGAGTCCATTAGTGACCTGGACTTTATTTCCACCAGTCAGCGACTCTGTCCACTCGGCACTAGTCGTAGCTACTGATCCTGAATCTAAAAGCCAAAAGCGCATGTTGTAAGTACCGTCGGCCACAGCAATCCCTGAGGAGTCGGTTAGTTTACCTTGATAGTTGATAGTGGCAGTTGGCTCCGCTACTACTGGAGACACAAAAACGCTCATACCCATGACAAGAATGAGTAGAAGCGGCACAATGGTTGTAACTCGGAAAGACAACATATTATATTTCCAAATGATTAACCGGCACTGTCACAAACGGCATTACGTTACCATTTGGTCGACCGTCTTTACCTAACCGAAACACCACTTCTGTCCCGTCGGCCGAAGTCAGTACTGCAACCCCGTCGGAAAACATTTCCGTAGCCGAAGCAGTGAGACTGCCATAAGGCAAAAGCAATACGCCATTTTCTACATCGTCACCAATTGGTCTAATGTTAAAAGTTGATTTTTCTTGCTCAAAGCTAACTGATTGTGTAACCTCAGAAAATGAAACCAAAGCCGAGTCTTCAGTTGGGCTGAGTCCATAGTTATTTGATAAAAATTCCGGAGGTACCGATGTACTGGCCATTTGATAACTAGGCGAATAATCGTTAATTAAAAAACTATAAGTCGACCAGCCGGACATTATCCCCACACCCAAAACCATAGCCGCGACAGACACCGACTTTAGTTTTATTTTTCTTGAGCGGTTGTTTCGCTTTAATTTTTTTTCAAGAATAGCTTCGACAGTTTTCTTTTCAATTTTTCTTTCTGTGCTCAATTGTTTCTTGCGAATTTCTAATTCTGCTTTAGATACATCTTCGTAATTTATCAGGGACTCAAGGTCAATAAACCAGTTTTTGCCGACTTGACTGGCAAAGATTTTTTCCTCGCGAGCTAGGCGAGTTATGTAGTCTCTTGAGTACGAAACCTTCTTAACCACATCCTTGATGCAATGAAGTTTTTTTCTGTTTATTTTTATAGAACTATTCATGCCGATTTAACTTTAATTATAAAGGTAAACCGGCTAAATATGTGACCGGGGTGTGTATAGGAAAGGTTAGTTCCTATCTAAAAAATTCGATAAGGTTTTCAGCTTGAATCAAGACGTTAGACTCATAAGAATTTCTGGTTGCAACAACGTTTGAACTAGCTGAAAAGATAATCGAAACAGTAACTAAAGCCAAAGCTGTCGCAATAAGGGGTGAGAGTGAGACCGAAGTAGAAATTCTAACTGGCTGGGTAATTTTTGAATCGCTGGCAGTAATCTCGATCGCTCTTTTTGCTTTAATATCGGAATTATTCACCAGACTGATTAAATTTATCTTTTCTGGTGTTTTATTTTCTGCAACAGTGAGCATTTTATCTTCAATCGGGGTCAATAGAGATTGATCGTGTGCAGGCTCTGGCAGAGTTTTGTTTAGTTTCTCTTGAAATTTAGTACCACGGGTTTCTGCCGTTATGGTTATATTTTCTTCACTATTTTCACTTTTTAAATACTCTTTTATCGGCTCTGACTCTGGCAAAAGTTCTACTTTTAATTTACCTGACAAAGCCACTTTTGGCTGATTGTCAGGTCGAGGAGAAACGGTGTCTTTTTCAACAGTTATTTTTAGCTTTTTTGTCTCAGCCAGTTCTACTCTTACCATTTTGGGTGACTTAATTACCTTACGAGTGATGTTAGGCATCAGGTTTTCTTCATCTTTTTCGTACAAGACTTGAAGATTTCTGGCTTTTATATTGTTGTTACTGGTTTTGCTGGCTATGGATTTTACTGCTTTGTTAGTGAACACTGACGATACGGCCAAACGACCAGCTTGAGGTTGTTTTGTAGGTGTTTTTGCTTCTTTCAAAGTAGGTTTTGTGTACTTACTAGACTTGTGTTCGGTAAGTGAATCGATGTTTACAAACCAAGTTCGACCTACTAATCGAGCGTCTACTTTTTCTAGTCGACAAAGCTGTCCTACGTAGTCTGAGGTGTACTTAAACTGCTTAGCCGCGATCGAGGCTTTGGTGTATTCTTTTTTGTCAAAAACTACTTTGTCCATGTGCTGTATATTGTAACAGACAAAACAAAATACACTCCCAGTAGGAGTGTATTACTGTACGTCTATCCGAGAAAACCTTATTTTAAAGTCTCTATAAACAATTTTTTGATTAAGGTTGGGTTAGCTGATCCTTTAGTTTTCTTCATGATTTGTCCAACTAGGAATTGGACAGAAGCTTCTTTACCGGCTTTGAATTCTGCCACCACTGACTTATTGTCAGAGATCACTTCATCTATCATTGGTTGCAAGGAAGCATTATCTGAAATTTGTAACAAGCCTTTAACTTCAGCTATTTCTAATGGGCCTTTATTGCTTCCAAACAGGTCTGGGAGTATGTCTTTACCCGCTCTAGAGCCTAGTTTGCCACTATCTAGCAAAGTAACTAACTCTACAAAGTGCTCAACCTTAAGAGCGTCTAAGCGAGACTCCGAATCCACAGAATTGATGATGGCTGTAACGTCTGAAGTTAAGTAATTTGCGGCAAGCTTAATAATCTGTGGTTTCTTTGGCCCGACCAAACTTATTACTTCTTTCATAAAGTTGCTTAATTCCAAATTTGAAACAATGACTTCTATTTGCGATTCTGCCAAGCCGAGATTTTTGTACTTAACTCTTATTTTATTAGGTAAGTCTGGCAGTATCTCGGCCAGACGAGTAGCTAAAAATAGTTCATGCACAGACACATTTATCTTTGGAATGTCTGGGTCTGGGAAGTAACGATAGTCTTTAGCGGTTTCTTTGGTTCGCTGAGCGAATGTCTTGGAAGAGTTTTCGTCCCAACCGCGTGTTTCTTGGTTGATCTCTTCCCCATTTTCTAGAACTTTGATTTGTCTTTCTACTTCAAATTCTATAGCACTTTCGACAGCTTTAAATGAATTTAGATTTTTGACCTCAACTTTTGTTCCTAAAGTGTTATTTTTACTGACAGATATATTAACCTCGACTCGCATCTCGCCTTTTTCCATGTTGGCTTTCGAGATACCTAAAGTTCGCAACATGAGTTGTAACTCTCGAGCAAATTGTCCAGCTTTTTTTGAATCATGAATTACTGGTTCGGTAACCAACTCCATTAAAGGAACCCCTGCTCGGTTGAAATCTACTATACTTCCAGAGCCTTTGTCGTGCTGACTTCTGGCAGTGTCTTCTTCAAGATGGACTCTGGTTATTTTGACATTCTCTAGTTCCCCGCCGGTTAGAAACGGATACTCGTACTGACTTATTTGGTAGGCTTTTGGAATATCTGGATAGAAATAATTTTTTCTATCAAACTCTGAAAATGTTGCCGGTGAAGACCCTACAGCTTGTCCAAACATTAAAACCATTTCGACCGCTTTTTCGTTCGGAACTGGCAAAGTACCTGGATGTGCCAGACAAACTGGACACACGTGAGTGTTGGGTTCTGCTCCGTGTGGTTGATTTTTACAACCACAAAACATTTTGCTTTTTGTGTTGAGTTCGGCGTGAACCTCAAGTCCGATAGTGGTGGTGTACGACATGAAAACTAAGAATTATGATCTATAAAGTGCTCTCATTGTACGTTTCTATTGATTTGGTGACAAGCTATTTGGGGTTGTCTAGTGCTTTTAAGTGACTAGTTAATTCGTCACTTAATTTTTTATATGATTCTAGGTCATCTTGACTAATAACAAGCACACGTTTCTTGGTTTTAGCAAGGTCATTCACTACTCTGTCTATTAACTCTTGTTTTACAAGGTCTTTTTTAGTTAAAATAATCCATTCTTCTTTCTCTACTAATGAGTCGCCGTACTCAGATAGCTCTTCTCGAATGGTATAATACTCTTTTACTGGATCTTCGTGCTCTAAGGAAACTAAATGCAAAAGCATCTTTGTTCTAGATACGTGCTTTAAAAATTTATGGCCGAGACCTTTGCCCGAAGCGGCACCAGCGATAAGACCTGGAATGTCAGCGAGAATGTATCCGTAGAGGTCTCCTAGGTGGGGGTCTAGCGTAGTGAAAGGATAAGCTCCTACTTTTGAGCGAGCGTTGGTGACGCCGTTGATTAAAGTAGACTTTCCCGCATTTGGGAGCCCAATCAAACCAGCATCTACCATAAGAGAAACCTCGATTAAAAACTCTCCGTCTTCTCCGGGCTTTCCTTTGGTTGATTGTTCTGGTGAACGATTAACTGAGGATTTGAAATATTCGTTACCTAACCCTCCGCCACCGCCTTTTAAAATCTTTTGTGTACCCCCTACTTCAGTAAGTTCGAAACTTCTGTTTCGTGTAAGGTCGGTTACTTTTGACCCGACTGGAATATCAATATAAAAATCTTCGCCGTGTTTACCGGCCTGGCTCTTGTTGCCACCAGCTACACCTAATTCAGCAGCAAAAGATTTGTTGCCGGTGTATCTAGCTAGACAGTTTAAGTCTTTTACGGCGCGTACGTATAGGTCTCCCCCGTTTCCGCCGTCACCACCAGAAGGGCCGCCCATTGGGCGATATTTCTCCTGACTCCAACGAACAACGCCGTCTCCGCCGTTACCTGCCTTTGCTTCAATTGTCAGTTCATCTACAAACATAATATAGTGGAGGAACAGTACCGTAATAAAGGATAATATGCAATTATTGTGGCTACTAACACACCGTAACTTTCGCTGCCTAATTTTTCACCGCTCCGATAAATGTGCTCCTAAAATAGCTGCCTGGGCCCAAGGATTTATAAAATAAATAGTAAAAGCTAGGGTTTTAGCCTAATCTGCCTCTTTTACTTCCCGGTATTCGATTTTCTTTTTAGTGGATTCTTGGTTGATCCAGCGGTTGCCGATGGTGCTGATTATACTCATCAAGACAGAACCTAATAAGGCGTACCAGAAGTTCTCGACTGAAAAGCCGTCGATGAAAGAGGCGGCAAACAAAAACAAGGCGGCATTTACTACAAATGAAAACAATCCCAGAGTAAGAATGGTTATCGGTAGAGTTAGAATTAGCAAGATTGGTCTTATTATTATGTTGAATATACCAAGCACAACTGCAGTGATTACAGCTGCGTAGAGCCCTTGAACTTCTATTCCTTCCACGAATTCAGCAATCAATATAAGCCCGAGTGCATTGAAAAGTAATCTTAATAACATAGTCATATACATTATTGTAAACGGATTGGTGAATAATTACAACAGAAAGGCCGCTCCCAGAGAGCGACCTTTCTGTTCGTAGTATTTTACTTGTCAGACATCGTCCAACCAGAACTTAGTAAATCGTCTATCTTTTTGAATTTTACTTCTTTAGTCTCTTCTCCCTTTGTCACTGTGACCAGGTCGTTTCTTGAATGAATTTTCTCTTTGGTGATTGGTGTCTGTTGTTGTCGTGTTTTTGAGGAAGACTCTGCTCCGGCGGCTGCTTGGGCAGCCCTAGCTGCTTCTTTTCGAGTAGCCTCTTCTTGGGCGACGGCTTGCGGTTGTACCTGTGGCAATACTTTATTTATTCTTTCATACAAGACTATCTGCATTTCTTTAAACAAACGATTACCTTCCTTTCGATATTCTATCAACGGGTCTCTCTGACCATAGGCACGCAAGGTAACGCTAGAACGAGTGTAGCCCATTACTTCTAGGTGTTCTACCCAGAGCATATCTATCATCTGCAACACAAGTCGACGGAAGATATCCATGAAGACTTCGTCTCCGAATTCTTTTTTCTTAGCTTCAATAACATTTTTGCATTCAGGGAAAGCGTTAAATAATTCACTCAATACCGATTGCACTTCTTTAGGCTCGCTCATGAGCAATTTACGCCGACGGTCATAGATGGACCTCCGTTGGGTACCCAGAACATCATCGTAAGCAAGAACTTGTTTACGAGAGTCAAAGTGGAAACCTTCGATTTTAGTTTGAGCTCCTTCTAGAGTCTTTGAAATCATACCCATCTTAATTGGTTCGTCTTCGGGAATTTTGAAAGTCCCCATTAAATTTTTGACGCGCTCTCCACCAAAAACTCGCATTAGAGAGTCGTCCATAGAAACGAAAAACTGCGTTTCTCCCGGGTCTCCTTGTCGGCCTGATCGACCTCTTAGCTGGTTGTCGATACGCCGGGCTTCGTGTCTTTCGGTACCAAGTACGAACAAGCCGCCTAGCTCTTTAATCTTCTCTGACTGCTCCTTAGTAGCGTCTGGACCACCCAATTTGATGTCTACCCCTCGTCCGGCCATATTAGTAGCGAGAGTAACTGCTCCTGGACGCCCTGCGGCGGCAATAATTTCACCTTCTCGTTCGTGGTTTTTGGCGTTTAGCATTTCGTGGTCAACTCCGGCCTTGGTAAGAGCTTCTGAAAGTCTTTCGTTTGAATCAATTGAAGCGGTACCAATGAGGACTGGCTGCCCGGAATTATGAACTTCTTCCACCTTTTGAATAATAGCCTTAAACTTTCCCTTTTCGTTTTGATAAATTAGGTCGTTGCTGTCGATTCGATGCACATCGGTATTAGTAGGAACCGGTATCACTTCTAACTTGTACACGGTAAAAAACTCTTCTTGAGAAGTAAGTGCGGTACCGGTCATACCTGACAACTTGTCGTACATTCGGAAGTAATTTTGGTAAGTAATTGAGGCGAAGGTTTTTGATTCTTGTTGAATCTTTACTCCTTCTTTGGCTTCAACCGCTTGGTGAAGTCCTTCAGACCAACGACGTCCGGGTTGAAGTCTCCCAGTGAATTCATCGACGATAACCGCCTCCCCATCACGAATGACGTACTCCTTGTCTTTTTTAAACAAAGCTTTAGCTCTCACAGCTGTCTCTAGATGATGAACCGCCTTGATACCTTTGTCGGTATAAATATTTTCTATTCCCAGCATTTTTTCAGCAGCTTCTATTCCAGCATCTGTTAGGATAGCACTCTTAAGTTTCTCGTCTACGATAAAGTGTTCTTCTTCATTTAGTCCCTCAGCAATCTTGGCAAAAGTTGGGTATAAGTTTTCTGTATCAGGTGCGGGAGCAGAAATAATAAGCGGGGTCCTAGCTTCATCAATCAAAATGGAGTCAATCTCGTCGATAATGGCGTACACGTGATGAGGCTGTCTAAGACGATCGGTTTCGTATTCGATATTGTCTCGTAGGTAATCGAAGCCAAATTCGCTGTTGGTACCGTAGGTAATATCAGCGACGTAAGCTTCTTGTCTGGTACACGGACGCATGAATTCACGGACCACCTTGAACGAGCCGTGCTCATCTCTCTCTTTATCCTTATCTTCGTGATGAGCTTCGTCGTAAATATATGAAGTGTTGTGGTTGATAATACCAACTGAAAGTCCGAGCTTAGAATAAACCTGACCCATCCAGACCGCATCACGGCCGGCGAGGTAGTCGTTGACAGTGACAATATGAACACCTTTGCCGGTCAGAGCGTTTAAAGTAGCCGGAAGGGTTGCTACTAGAGTTTTTCCTTCACCGGTTCTCATCTCAGTAATTTTTCCGTTATGAAGAATGACACCACCGATTAACTGAACGTCGTAATGACGCATGTCTAGAGTACGTTTAGCTGCCTCTCTCACCAAAGCAAATACGGTTACTAATACTGAGTCTAAAGAATCGCCTGCCGTGACCTTGCTTTTACACTCTACAAGCTTGGCTTGCAGTTGTTCGTCGGACAAAGCCTCAAAATCTGCTTCAAGCGCGTTTATCTGATCGACTACGGGGTCTATATCCTTAAGCTCTTTATCGTAAGTTGGTCCAAAAAATCTATCTAGAAATGACATAATGCTGTACGTAAATTAAAGAAAACTGGTAAATAACTATTAGACTTCCCCTGCAGCTCGCTACAGTCATAATCTCCCCTAGGTCGGGGTCGATTCTGACTAAGCGTCTGCATAAATTCGCAATAATCGATTCCGCTCATTTGCTCATTCAAAAATCTATCTAGAAATGACATAATGGCCGTAGTATATACGCTTTCACCACTAAACACAAAAACCGCCCTAGAGCGGTTTATGCTATTAGTCGGACGCGAAGGTGGCGAACCTCCTCCGCAGTGACTACTTTTTTCTTTTTGTTGGCTTCTTGGCTGTTTTCTTTACAGCTTTCTTGGCAACCTTTTTTTTAGTTACTTTTTTTGCAGTTTTCTTTACAGCTTTCTTAGCAACCTTTTTTTTAGTTACTTTTTTTACTGGCTTCTTTACCGCTTTCTTAGCAACTTTCTTAACAGTCTTCTTGACTGTCTTCTTAGTTACCTTCTTTGCAGCTTTCTTTTTTGCTGGCATAGTTGTGATGAGAGATATGGATGAATAATATTCGACCGCAATACCTTCTCGTTTTCAAAGAACAAACCGGGAGAAGAATTTTGCTTACCTTTATTATCACTCTTTATGGAGATAAGCACAATTGGTTTTTGAATTTTTTTTTGGGGATAAAGTATTTTCTTTTTATAAAAAATTTTGCAAAAAAATTTAAACACTAGTCACTTCACGCTCAATAATTATGCCAGTTTTTTCTTTTACCACTTCAGCCACGTAGTTTGCAAAACTATTTATTTGCTCTGCTGAATCTGAACTTTCGTTTATTAAAACTAGTGCTTGCTCTTGATACAATCGTACGCCGTCTTTTCCGTATCCCTTTAGCTTGCAAACGTGATCGAGTATCCAACCTAATGAAACTTTAGTCATTGATTCACCAACAGGAAAACCTGGTATATATGGGTATTTTTTGAGTAGCTCAGTAAATTGTTTGGTTGGGATGATTGGGTTTTTAAAAAATGAACCAGCTGTTCCCACCTTTCTCCAGTCTGGAAATTTGGTAGAGCGAATTTTTATTATTTCGTTTCTAATATCTACTATTGATACGCCTTCATTTTTTTGTAAAGTTTGTAGCGAACCGTACTCAAGCTGTGGAGTGTTGATTAGTGACAGTTTAAAAACTACTTCGGTAATTATCCATTTTTTTCCGGGCTCCGTTTTGAAATAAGAATTTCGGTAAGAAAAACTACAATTTTTGTTACTAAAGTTTTTGTTTCTAAAGTTTCAATGTTTATCGCCAAAACTTCTGTAATTAATGAAGAAACTTCTACTCCATACGCTCCAACGTTTTGAACAGGAGTAGCTCCTACTGAACCAGGAATAGCACTTAGGTTTTCCAAACCCCAATAATTTTTAGACACCGAGTCTGCCACTACATCGTCTAAAACTTCTCCTCCACCACAAGCAAAGTAAACATTGTCACCGTGAACGGTGTCGACTCGTTTAGTAATTTTATTTTGGATTACTAAACCTCTATACCCGGCGTCACTAACTAGAATGTTGGACCCTCCGCCAAACAACAGCGGAAATATTTTTGTCTGCTTCGCAAACCGCAACGCCTCCGTTAGTTCTTCTTTAGATGTAACTGTCACAAAGTAGTCAGCTACTCCCCCAACTTTTAAAGTTGTGTAATTCTTTAGAAGAACGTTTTCCTCTACGTTTATTTTCATATTTTATTAGCAGCCTTCTTGTGGTTCTAGACCCTTTTCTATATTAACAACAAAACAAGCAGCACTGGTGGCGAAGTCTGGGATTTTTTCTCCCGCTTCATTTAGGGTAGCAATCGCTTTTTCTACTTCACCGTCGTTGTAATAGAGAAAAGCTAGAGAAGCCCAGATTTGTGGTTCGTTTGCCCAATTTTGACCCCTTCTTGGCTCGGTTTGAATACGGTACTCGAACAACTCTTTTATAAAGTCGGTGTTGCCGGTTTGGTTGGCGGAGCGCACTAGTAAATCACTACCGGCAAACCGCGCCTTTGCCTCTTCACTATCCATGAGAGCGATAGCTGTCTCACTTTCGTTTAAGATAAATAGGGAGGCAGCGTAGTATTCCCTAGCTTCGAGGTTTTCTTCGTTTAGATCAAAGGCTTGTTTGAAGAAATCTCCGGCGACTTCATTATTACCTTGAGACAAAGCAACAAAACCTTGTTGAATAACAATCGCTTGCTTCCTAGGAGAAAACTGTCTAGCCAAAGCCATCTGCTCAGCCGCTTTATCTAACTGATTAATAGACCGGTAATAACTACCAACAAATACATGGATTCGGGCGTCTTCGGGCTTTTCTTCAATCAAACGTATTAGTTGTTGTTCAGTCAAAGCAAGGTACTGTTGTCTGACAGCCTCGTCTATGCTTTCGTCTTTGGCGATATTAATTGCTTGTTGAGAAAGCTGTTCGATTATTTCTTGGTGAGCGAATGAGTTACGGCTGATTGCTGTTTCAAAAGACACTAACCTAGCGGCTAGATTTTGTTCGCTTAAGGCGTCGATAATGTCGCCAGCCGCTTGCATGCCTGGCACATGGAAAATGTAGATAGCTCCAACCAGCAATGCTCCGACCACCGGGGTGACAAACTGAGTGACCACGTCTTTGTCTATTTTGAAGTTTGCTAGCTTAGTGGGCACAATCCCGACTCTTGAATTGATTAGACCGAGGATTATCGCGAAGAAAATGTAACTAACTATATTGTCGAACACCACGAAGTTGTGGGTGAAGTATCCAGCCAAAAGACCCAACAGCACCCCTCTCTCTATTACTGTGAAAGCTTGGTCTTTCTTATCGACTAACGGTCTGTAAAAAAGATAATAGGCGCACCAGAAAAAGATACTAAGATAAGCAATGAGCCCTACAAAGCCTCCTGTAACCAACCAATCCATAAATATGTTGTGTGCTCGGTCAAACCATTGCTCTTGCGCGTAAAGTCTTGGGTCGTAGTTATCGTTGAAGACGTAATTAAAATTACTTTGCCCATAGCCGAGTATTGGCTTTTCTTTAACTCCTTCCCAAGCCATACCCCAAATGATGCCTCGGATCTGTAGGTCATCTAGTGAAATATTGGCGATACGAGCCAGGTTAGGACTATTCTGAATCAAAGCTGAATCCTTACCAGCCACAAAAGCAGAAACAGCAATAAGCAGCAGAGCAAACCCGCCGAGGGCGTACTTTCGGTACTCTTTGAACTTGGACCCGAATAAACCGATGTAGGCCGACATAACCATTATTCCAACCCCTAAACCAAGTGCTGTACCTCTAGTACCGGTTTCTAATAGTACAAATATAAATATTAGCGCTAAAAGAGCATACAAAGCCTTTAGTGTAGAATTACGCGATTCAATGAATAGCCAGATAGAGATAAAAATGTGGAAGAGCATGTAGACAGCCATGTAGGCGGCGTTACCTAACCGGCTATCAATACGATTACTTTCTTCACCTCCGTATTGAGCCAGTCCATAGAAAGCCACTATAAAAGCAACAACTAAAGATGTGTTGAGTAGCTTTTGCCAATGTTGCTTGGTCTGCAACACACTACCTAGTACCAACATGTACATAAAGGTATGCACTAAAGATACATAGCCATCCATTCTTTCGAAGTTACTCCAGAAGCTAGAACGAGGATGTGCTCCGAACCAATTAGCAAAAAACATTACTATCAACAAAATACCGAAGCTCCAGACAATACCAGAGATTTTTGGTCGGTACCTTACCTCATAAAGAGCCAAAATTATCCAGCTAGCAAATACGACGTCGATGATTATTCTAAACCAAAAGTTTTTACCCGTAATAAATGGGAAAAAATAGTCACTTTCTACGTATAGGGTAAGGAACGGAACTGCAAACAGCCCAGCAAATACCACCATTTTCAAAACATCTTTCATATCGAGAAACTATAACATGCGAGAAATTATCTGAACCCCTAGACGAGCCGAAAAATCGTCGGTATAGAGGAAAATAAGCCCTAATCCCGCCATTTGGCCGTTGTTTGGCGGGATTAGGCTATTTTGGCTTGGTATAGAAAGTATTGCGACCAGAGCCATTTCGCTTTAGTCTACCACTTTTAGTCATGATTCTTAGGTAACGAGAAGCAGTACGATCACTGATGCAGAATAACTCTTCAACTCCGTCGTTGGTGATTCTGCCAGCCTTTTCAACCGCAGCCATTATCTTGTCTAGGCGTTTGTTGGTGCGAGCGGTGACCGCTTCCCTGGCGTGTTGCATTATTTCTTCATCTTCATCGACGAACTCTCTAAACGGAACTCCTCGTCTTGAAACAATCAGTCCGCCGAGGAGACCGCCGAGAATGAAACTAATAATGAGACTTAATATTGGTAACATAAATTTAAAATGTACTGTCGCAAGATACTGAACGATTAAAACCAGCTTCTACTGCCTCTTCTTCGGTACAAAAATAACTCTCTCCTTTGCTAACATCAATCTTTATCCGGTTGTAGTTGGGACAACCTTCCATGAAGTAATTTCGGCCGAAAGATTTAGCGGAAATATTTCCTTTGATAATACAGGCCGGATCAGTCGGCTGACTATCAGACTGACTGGCTGATTCTTCGTCGGTTAAATCACAGGCTCCCCAAATACCCAGACCCGCTCGTCTGGCTTCGTCTTGAGCGGTGGCAAACAAATCTCGGTAGCGGTTGTCTGGCGCAATAGATAGAGTCACTGCATAACCGGCTCGAAGCATAGTTTCATTTACCAAAACGTCATCTTTTTCTGAACTATCTGACGGTAAATACACGTACCGCAATAACCGGCCGTACTGATCGGATCCAGAAATATCTTTTACGATCCGGATATGCTTTCCGTCTACCAGTTCCCGCAAAAAGTCTCTAGCCTCTTCATAGCCACACTCTTCTCGTTCTGGAGTATCAATTCCAATCAAACGTAGCCTGACATCATTTTCTATCTCTAAAGTATCGCCATCAATCACGTACTGGACTTGATGAATACTAGTTTCAAAAACATCGACATCTCTATCTTGGATGACAGTGTAGCCGGTAATGCCACCGGCGAGAATAAAAGCTAAGATGGATCCGAGAACGGTCTTTTTGCTCATGGTTAAATTATACCAAGGTTTCTATTTACTAGATGTAAGTTAATCATTGTTTCTGATTTGTAAAAAATCACCTTGACCAATACCTATTCGTAAAAAACTTGATTTTCGGGGAGGCGGAAAAGGCCTTCGTCTCTTCTTTTTTGACTTAAATAATTTCCAATAAATCCAACTGTTCTTGGAATCAAGAAATAACTGTTGAAAAATTCAATGTCAATCAGCTCCATGATTTGTTCTTCTGTAAGATTTTCTTTCTCCACCAAGATGTCCAGGAGCACCGCTCCAATTACTCCGTCTATATTTAGAATCAAGCTTGTCTTTTTTTGTGTAGTTGTTTCAGCCAAAGCAACTGCAAAATTTAAGTGGTCCAGTCTGGTCAAATTGTTTTTGGCAAAATCTATCAAAGATATAACTCTGGGGTCATTATTGTGAACAGTGTACTTTTTGTGCCCTATCCCCATTACATACTTCCCTGCAGATTTTTTTGATTCGAGTAACTCATTGATAGACACGTCATTACGTACAGAATCAAACCAAGTTGAGGCTGCCTCATTGATAGCTCCTCCGAACCTGTCACCAACAGTCAAAATACCTGATGCAATAGAAGCGCCCATGTCACGTCCAGCTCTAGCAGTTATCATTGTGTTAACAGCTCCAGAAGGTTCTGCTCCATGGTCAATAAGTAGTGAGTACGCTAATTCTGTGAACTCTACAAGCTCACCAGACACACTTTCTTTTTCTAGCAATGTACACAGTGCATGCGTCACAAAATTATCTATACCTAAACCTCTATCCTTTACAGCCGTAAAAAGTGAATTCGTTCGAAAAGTTTCTGGCGCTGTCCATTGTCTCGCAGACTCCAGCTGACTTACGGAATGAGGTAAATCATTAATAAGATCAACATACTCACTATAACTACCTACTGCGGTAACGCCCGACTCAGACAATGCTTTTATTTTGGACTTTGCGTCTTCATGTGGAGTCTTCGCTAAAGCTTTTGCATGTCCGAACTGAATCTTTTCTTCACCCGATTCGTAGTGTCCGGCAATATAAGCGTAAATTGGTTTTTTGATTTTTCCAGACTTAACTGCCTCAGCTATATCATACTCATCTAAGCCTCCTAGCTCCCCAAAGAATACAATCTGGTTTGTTCTTTCGTCTGACTCAGCTACTAAGCACCAATCTACTGGTGAGGTAACAGGAAACCTGTCACCGCCAAACGAAACAGCAAAACTCGGACAACCACCACTTCTAAGTAGTACATCAATCAACTCGTTGGCCATTCCTCCAGAAGAACAAATGACAGCAGTGTTTCCTGTCTGTTTACTTAAAAGATTTATGTTCCCGCCAAATACTCCACCAATTGCGCCAAGCTTCAGACTTCCGGGAATCATTAGACCTACTCCAGAAGCTCCTGCAATAAGTTTAGTTGAGCCGAATCTTTCTACTAGAGACAATGCATCTTGTTCTGACAAACCTTCACAAAATAGATGTGCTCCTGTTGCATCGGGGTAACATTCAAAAAATAATTCAGTTACTTTTTTGGCACTATTTGCTGAAGTGATATTTAGAAGCCAGTTCGCTTGTACGCCAGCTTCATAAGCTTTTTTAATACTGGCATAAACTGGAAGCAAAATTTCATTATCTCCAAACCAACATTTGTGTGATTTATTAGCACCTCCTACAATTGCAGAAACATTGGGAACATCTGCTCCACTAGCAAAATCAAAATCAAGGATGGATTGGATGATCTTTGAATGTGTTCCAGCAACCAAAACTTTATTTTTTGTTGTATTAGAGAAATTGTTCATAATTATATGTATTTTCTTACGTTAACAGCAATTTGAGATAGAGATACGCTGGGGTCTGACACGTCTGCTTTAATATTGTTAGTCTTGAAAAAATTATCTAAGTGTCTTAGACCCTGCTCCTGTCTAGGTCCTCCGCGCCTCACTTGCACCATGACAGACTGCGAAGTAAACTCATCAAGATAGTCTGAACAAGCATCAACTATCCCTTCGAAGGTAGTTGTAACGTCAGTAAAATTAGCCACCCCGCCTGCTATTATCAAAACTTTCTTTTTAGCTTTTGAGGTAAATAATAATTTTAAAATCTCTTTTGTGTACAGTTTTGTTTCTGTCCGATTTGGAGCACCGCTATATTCACCGTAATTCCCCACAAATGACTGGAGTTTATTCTCTACCAAAGAATCCAACACGACTAAGCTGGCACCGCCACCAGACAAAAGGGTGAATATTTCTGCATCTTTGCTAAGAACAGTTAAAGAAAATGTGGATGTTGTTCTAGTGTCTAGACGCTTCACACACTCTTCTGATTCATGAGAGATTGTTTTTCCTTGTATATGGTTTTGTACCCAAGATGGCAATGTATGAAGCTTAACTGAATCCAACTCCACAGCTAGATCTAAGCAGACCAGGCCTATATTTTTGTTAATAATATACGGATTTATTTCTATGAACGAAAAATTATATTCTCTCATCACTGAAATTACTAGTTTTAATACGCCCTCTGGAATGTCAATCTCTTGAGGCAGAGTCGAATCTAAAAAATCAGAACGTTTGATTAGAAAACTCTTGATTTTATTATTTTCTACATCATTTCCACCATTGTTGGAACACAGCACTTCGACACCACTTCGTACGAGATTGAAACTAATATATTTTTCTTCGGTAGCAGCATGAATGATCTGTGGTTCAACCAAAACTCTGCAGTGCCCATCACGCAAAAACTTGTCAGCTTGTGTAACAGCCTCTTTTTCCGAGAGGTCAATTTTGATTAAACCTAATTTGTTTCTTTTTTTCGTTCCATCATCAACTTTTACAACATATTTACCCTTCTTCAGTTTTATGCTTTTTAGGTCAGTATTTTTATCAACGGAAATACCCGGACATGAATCATCCTTAGAAAATAGTCTCTTGGCCGCATATTCAGACAGTATTACCCTTGCCATAGTTTTGTGATAATAACACAATTTTGTAATTTACTTCAGATTGCCGAACTCAGAAATAAACCATTTTTCAAAGTCAGGAGAAAGAGTTACACTAGCTTCCACACTGATGTGGTTGTCGTCTCTATACAAAAGAAAGTCCTTCTTTTTATCGTATATTTTACATTCATTAGCTTCACACAAACCTGTGTACGGCTCATAAAGATAGACGTTTTTATATCTTTGCTCGAGCTCTTTATACATATCTAAAGTTTTCTCTCTCCGAAGAGCATCAGTTTCAACATCTAGATAGCAGTTAACCCCCACAGCAACACAAGAAGCGGGGCCAGTTTTAAACACAGGTGTCGGTGCGATGAAGATTATTGTCGCAAGGTCTTTATAAGACTCAATGTAATCAACAAATTTTTTCTTAGTTAAATTTAATTGCTTTTCATAAGGACTTAAGAAAAATGATGTCACCAGGAATATATCACTGTACGACTTAGAAAATTCCTCTAACTGAGTTTTTTTATTTAAAGTTGCTTCTGTATTTGTAATAGTAGACACTTGTTTATCAATAAAATTATCTCGTGGGTGTCCTTGGAAATAAATATCAGCAGCTAAACCTGCTCCCTCAATAGCAGGCAAGAGATGAGTCGCATGACTATCTCCAGTTAGATAAATCAGGGATTGGCTATCTACTTTCAATAAACATTTATTGAAAATACCATCCGATGTTTTTAACAGATTTTCATTACATCCATTAATTACATCTTTGCCTCCTAGTGTGTATTTAGGTTTAATTCTCTCTCCCAAATTAGCCTTTCTTTCTATATAGTTTATTGGTTTTATTATTTCACCAAAACTGTTTAGAGTTGTGTTTATCTTGAATGTTATCTGTTTAACACCAATATTCGATAATAATATAATTAAACCAACAAATAATAGAGTTCCAATTTTTATGAGCTTTTTAAAATTAATTTGTGGAAACTTTGAATATCTAAATTTTGACTCGACAAAACGATAAGAAAACTCAGCTAACAACAGGGAAAATATCGGACTCAATAATAAATAAGCCAGAGTGTTGGCATAAAGACTCAAAAATATATTACTGGCAAGTGCCATAGGTAAAAGGAATACGACAAAACCCCTACATGGAGAACAGGCTTGTAGGTCAAAAATTTAGTGACCCTTAACTTATCAATCAGTCCTCCATAGATAACAGCTACTGTACCCAAAACAGCCAACAGGGTCTCAACATGTAAGTTATCAATAATTGGTTTAAATATCATGGACCCTGCAACTAATGCCAGCCCGACCAAGACCGCCAAATTATTAATTTTGGTAAGAGGATACTTGGTACTATAAAAAAACAAAGTGCAGCCAGCAAACAATTCCCAAAAACGAGCAATCGGCCAATAGTAATCTCCCCATATTTCACCAGAAAAATAAACAAAGCACACATATAAAATAGTTGTCATTGCGAGCAATGAGTGGCCAAGCAATAGCTCCCTAACTTTTGCCCGCTTAAACACGAGAAGCAACAGGAGCAATCCTATCGGGTACACCAAATAGAACTGCTCCTCGATTCCTAGAGACCAAGTGTGTACCAATGGGTTGATAGACCCTTGATCAAAGTAATTGTCGCCATGCTTTATAAAATATAGGTTGGAAAAGGCAAATATAGACGAGAGGCTACTCTTAATAAATAAATTCGTATCCCACAGAAAACCCCAAAAAATATAAGCTACCGTAGTAGACGACACCATAAATAAAAGAGCAGGATACAAACGCCAAAATCTACGAAAATAAAACTTTTTTATATCAACCTTCCCAGTCTTTATGTAATTCTTATACAAAGACTGAGTTATAACAAAACCCGAAATAACAAAAAAAACATCTACACCTAAGTAACCCCCAGGAAAGTAATCTGGTAACAAATGAAACAAAAAAACAGCAATAACTGCAACAGCTCGCAATCCATCAATATGGGGCCTATACTTAATTTCTTTCATTTTGCATCCCTTACGTGAACCCACAATCTATCACAACCTACATAACATACACACAATATATTATTGTTTAGTTTTGAAATATGAAAGCTCAGAAATGGATCTAAGTTTAGGAAATTGCTCATCTGTCCATTTTGCTAGGGTCGGCTCTGGCATTATTCCAATAAACTGAGAGCCTGATTCTTTGGCACCATTATAATCACTGCCGCCATCACCAATCATTACAAGTTCGCTCGTGTTCAAATTATTTGCTACTGCTATTTTGAGTAATTCTCCGGCCTTACCACCTTCCATAGGATTACCAATCACTTTAGTAAACATACCTTCGAGTTTTGGGTAAATAGATTCAAAGTATTTGACATTATTCCTCACCGAATCTTGAGGGGTTGCTGATAAAATATATACAGGACCAGGAAAATTATTTTTAATCCTGATAAGTACCTCCAGGTCATCAGGATGTATAGCCCGCTCTCTTATCGAATCTTGAATCATTCCTTCAAATTTGTCTGCAAGTATCACAATCAGTTCGTTGTAACGACAATTTTCTTGAGATTCCCCTAGAACATGGGCAATGATGTTGTATCTATCTCCCTTTCCAGTAAATTCATATTTTTCACGAGCTTCTTGCAGCAAGTCCAGCTTATCTGGGAAAAGTGTTTTGAAGCAGTCAACTTTAATACCTAAAGTACCTCGAGTAATAGTGTCATCTACATCAAAAACAAGTACCTTGATCTTCCCTGGTGAAAATTTACTAATAGAATTTTTTATTTTTGTGGGTGCTTTCATAGTAAAATACTACACTTTCTTTTCTTTTATTATTTTTTCTATCTGAGCTATATGTTCTGGACGATCTGCTTCAATCCAGTTTGTATCATCTATTTCAATCCCTTGCACAACTAAGTCATTGAGAACAAACCGAACCAGGTGACATGTTTCAGCTTTCTCTAATTCAGAGATTTCCATATGATTAAACTTCAAAAGAGGTTCTCTTTTCCAGAGGTATAAACCTAGAGTCCTGTATCCGGTTTCTAGGGGGTGACGAGTAAATGTCAAAAATTTACCGCTTTTACTTACAACCACCTTCACGACATCTTTGTCTTGAATCATTTCTGGTGTCACAGGAGCGTATGGTTGAACTATGTCTATACGTGAATCTTCCACCACTTCTTTTCTGGCTTTAGCTAGAAATTCATCAATAACCGCTGAGTTAACTAAAGGCTGATCGCCTTGTAACTCAAAAAAGTACGGTTCATTCATTGTTTCTGCTACTTCAGCCACCCTTACAGAACCATTCTCACATTCTGAAGACGTATACACTACGTTCATCCCTTCTTCTTTGCAGTGATCATAAATTCTTTCATCGTCAGTAGCTACCACAACAGGTTCAGCCAACTTTGAAGCCATAGCATTGTCATACACTCGACTAATCATTGACTTACCATCAATCATCTTCAATGGTTTTCCTGGAAAACGACATGACTCGTAACGAGCAGGAATTACGCAAGGGAATGTTTCGGGTATATTCATACATTAAATTATTTATCTTAAATATACTACAGAAAATTAAACTTATCATATCTGAGTACAACCAGTTGAGCATACAACTTACTTGAATCGTGCGTAATTTACTACTATACTAGCCAATAATATGAAATTAACTTTAATCGGAAGTATCTCAGTAGCAGATAAATTTGTCCAGACTTATAACGACTTGAGGAAACTTAATCATAACCCTGTAATTCATGAGGACATGTTTGAATATAGTAAAACTTCTTGGGAAGAAGTGCATGATAAGTCAGAACTCCGTGAGCACGCAAAAACGAAGATAGAAAATGATTACATCAGATGGTGGTACAACTCAATTATGGAAAGCGATGGTATCGTTGTATTAAACTATGAAAAAAAGGGGGTGCAGAATTACATAGGAGGAAACACATTGATGGAAATAGGTTTTGCTTACGTAGCAAATAAAGAAATATACCTAATGAACCCAATACCTGAGGATGTGCCCTATTCTGATGAAATTCATGCCATGGTCAATCCAGACAACATTCTTAACGGTGATTTGACCCTTATATAAATTTAGTCTTGGTCCTGCAGTACCCCAATACTTTTTAGCAAGTCACACCAAACCGGTTCTAAGCCTGGATTATTTTCCCATTCAACATCAGATATAAGATCAGACTTATATTCTATAGTGCGTTCGTAAAGATTACGCAGAAGCTCTTTGCCACACCAAAATACATTTTTTGTCTCTTCTTGACTAGGAATCAGACCCCCCGAGAAATCGGCTTCATATACATACCAGTAATGATGATTTCCTCCTTTTCTTCTGCAGACATTACGATGTTCTCCTTCATATAAAAGTTTCAAATTATTTATATCCAATCCAACTTCTTCTTTAACTTCTCCAATGGCACAAGCTTCTGGTGAGGAGAATGCATCAATATGACCAGCTGGTAGAGCGAAGCCATGAGGGAACTTTTCTCTCTCAATTAAAAGGAGTTCATCTTTTGAATTTTTGATGATAACTCCTACAGAAAAATTGTCGCATTTTTGGGTCATTTATTTTTTTTAATATCTTCCGAGATAACTGCTTCGTGAGCTTTGATAACTTTCTTGACCTGCATAGGAACATCTATTTCACTTGATGACACTTGTCCTTCTTGCAGTGGGATAGCTAGGTAAAAATCCTTTCCCATGTTTTTGTAATTTAATTCATATCCTTCTTCTAAGTCACGAAGTGCGTAAACACCTCGGTTTACACTCTTGATGTAGCCAGCTTCTATATCGGTCATAGTACGAACAGAATCAGTCTCTTGTCCCAACATAGACTTAACTACATGATGAGACTTAAACCAAGCATTTGCTTGCTCAGGGATGATACAGTATTTCTGAACAGTCTGATCGTCGGTTTCTATATCTATATGTCTTTCAAAACTCACAGCCCCTTTAGCTACAGCTACTATGTGCGAGCGAGTGATATCAGTAAAGTCGTGCGAAGAAAATCCAATTGAGTTTTCTGGATACCTCTTTTTCCAAAAGTCTATTTGGTTCATTTGAAGATCTTCATCCTCTGATGGATAGTTTGATACACACTGGTTTATTAAAAGAGGCACGTTGTTATTATTAGCCAGGTCAACAACTCTGTCGACATGAGCTAGATTTACAGCACCAGTTGAGATTGAAACTGGCCGACCTAACTTAATAACTTTTTCAACCAGAGTTAAGCAGCCTGTGTCTGAACTAGCCAGCTTCATTATTTCCACACCCAGCTCTTCACACAAATCTACAGACCGCTCATCATATGGAGTCACCATTGTAATTAAACCTTCGCTTCTGACTGTTTCGACTAACTCCCCAAATTCCTGATCGCTCAATCGAGTAGCTAGGGTTTTCTTGATATATCTAGCATATGAACCTGGAGCCTGATTATTTTCCCCATCTTTAACATCTTCTTCTTTAGGTAAAAAATCTTTATGGACAAAATTTTCTGTATCAAAAGCTTGAAGTTTTATAGCTGCCCGGACATTATTTTTCTTTACTATTTTAGCAAATTGCTTAATTATTTCCTTGCCACGAACAACACTTCCCCAGTGATTACGAGCCAGCTCCAAGACGAATAAATCTTTAAATATATCTTTGTTGTCCATGATGTTTATTAATACTTATCTGTGTTATATATCAGTACCATGTAACTAATATAAGTTACCGACCGCTGTTAATCTCCTCTAAAACTTGATCCAACAACCTTCTGCCAGAGTCCCCTTCGAACGGTGCTACAAATTCATCTATTGCCTTAAGCCTATTTGAATTGTGTAGGTTTGGATCATCCAAATAATTGTTGATATCTTGGATCATTTCTTCAAATGAACATGATACCTTTGCACAACCAGTTTTCATTAATGCCTCGTAATGGTCAAAGCTATCAAATAGTCTGCCTACCTGCTTCCATTTTGGAAGACTCTTGCTACTGTCGTCAAAATTAATACAGATAACAGGTTTATCAAACACAGCACCATCTATAGCCAGAGTGGAAGCAACGTTGATAAGAACATCACAATGGTACACCAGATTAATAAAGAAGTCTTTGTCTCCAAAAGCCGTACTTTTATCAAGGAAAGGGGCATTCAGTATCGTGTTATTTAATTCATCAATTTTATAATCTGCAATTTTAAAAGGTGTACTAGGATGTGGCCTGAATACTACTTGTGCTGGAGCGTTAAGTTTTCTGTCACCAATAGCTTCATCAAGTTGTTTAGGTAAAACATCTTCACTCCAATAAAAATCAAAACCTCCTAGTAAGATCAATTTCTTTGTTGGATCTAAGCCGTTTTCTTGTAAGAATACTTCTCTAGATTTTATGTATGACTCCGGGAATTTATAATAATCATAATGTGGTAAACCAACAATGCTAGTTCTCACTTTATTCAAATCCATTGACTGGAGTTTGGTTGCACATTTCTCCAAAAATTTATTTTGAAATATAAATACATCTGGAACGAGGGGCAACAGGCCGTGGATTGCCATATTATCCCAACTTCTCACCATACCGATAACCTTTACTCTCCTCCTCTTAGCCGTTGCTCCTATTAAGGCATCGTAACTTATGTCTACTAATGCTGGCGCGAAGATTGTGTCTGGTTTGTATTTTTCAAATAAATCCTCAATCCATTGTAATGAAAGTTTTCCGTATAAATATCTAACAAAATTATGATATAGAGAAAATCTTGCTACAGTACCGGCAATGCAAGCCTTAACTATAGTGGCAGGGAGAGTTGCTTGACCCATAGTATAGGCTCTTCTGCGGTAAAGTCTTACCCCGTGAGTATTAGTTCCAGTTCTCACAAGAAATAAAACAAAACGGTGCCACAAAGACAAGCTTACGCTTTGAACTGTTTCTATAACCACATTAGGTGCACCGAACTTATTCTTGTACATTTCCTCCTCACCTAACTCACCCACTAGAATAATACGGTGATCTCTCATCTCATTTACAAAAGAAGGCCAAAACTCAGTTTCGAGAATATTACGGCGCATTATGTTCTTTGAAATTACAACTAGTATCGTTTTTTGCTCTATCATGATTAAATATTTAGCTCAGTCATTGACGTCCTATTAACTACCACTATAATACATAAGTGAAAAAAAGCACTAAAAGAAAAATAAGGGACATACGTTTTAATATCAGAAGTAAGCTATTTATCCTGTATTCAACATTAAAATACAACGTTACTGCATGGAGGTATTTAAATAGTGGCTCAATAAAAAAGTTTGAAAGTAATCGTCCTGAATTATCAGTACTTCAGACAAGTATATTGAGCAAGCTCAACCAAACAGGAATTGCTGTCACTGACTTAGAGACACTGTTCCCTGACAAAGATATTCTTGCTGAATTGAATAACTACCTTGAGAAGCGAGCTCATCGTAATTATGTAAATAAGAAAAAACCTTTTTTGGAAGATCTTTTAGCTGAGGTGCCAGACTTGGGTACAGAAGTACCATTCTTTAACATAGCTATAAGCCCAAACATACTAGACGTAGTTAATAGTTATATGGGTATGTACAGTAGATTATTTTATTATTCTGTACGCCGTACAAAATTATCTGGAAGCAAATTACCTTCCCACTCCCAGAACTGGCATCGTGCCACTCAAGAACAAAAAAATTGTCGTGTCTATATATATCTCAACGATGTTGACGAAACCTCTGGCCCATTTATGTACGTATCCAAATCAACCCGCAAGAAAAAATATGGACATGTGGCACCACAAACAGCTCTTTCTCGAGGCTACTATTCAGCAGAGGTGGTTGAGGCACATATACCTGAGAGCGACCGGAAAGCTATTGTCGGCAAAGCTGGGACTGTTATTTTTTGTGACTCAACTGGCTTGCATCGGGGAGGCTACTCAAACGAAAACGTACGCACTATGTCTACCTTTGGTTTTGGGGCACCATCTTTTCGTGAAAACATTAACTATTCCTACCCAGAAGCATTGAGATCTAAATTGTCTGACCAGACTGCTGCTCAAGAAGCCCTGAACCCAAAATGGCAACGTTAGTGACTTACCCAGTGTTATAATCTAAGAAAACAATAACCTAATAACTATGAGCATCAAACACACAATCAACCGAAATCTATTCAATGTCTTAGCTAGAGTAAAGTACCCAATACCAATCTGGAAAATACTAAATCACAAAAGTGTTTCAAAGTTTAATAAAAGCCAGCCTGTATTGAACGAAGTGCAATCGAGGATACTAGCTGATTTGCACGCCACAGGCATTGCCACGGCCACACTTGACGAACTATTCCCACAGCAAAACCTCCTGGAAACACTCAACAACTTTGCAACTCAGTGCGAGAACTCTGGTTCTACTAATCATAAAAAGAAATTTTTGGTGGACTACTGGGACGAAGTAACAGAGCTGGATATAAATAACCCCTTTCTTGAAACAGCATTAAATCCAGTTATCCTAGATGTAGTTAATAGTTATATGGAAATGTACACTTCCCTTTTATACTTCACTCTACAAAAAACCATACCGGTTAACGATGGTGATTTATCAAATTCCCAAAACTGGCACAGGGATCCACAAGAACAAAAAGTCGTTAAGGTGTTTACTTATCTAAACGATATAGACGAAAACTCAGGACCGTTTACATATGTACCACACTCAGCTCCAACTCAGAACCATCCATACTCAAAACTATTTCCCCAAAAACCACCTAGGGGTTCATACCCTGAAAAAGGTCAGGTTGAACAAAAAGTAAAAAGTGATGATGTTAAACCTATGACAGGCAGAGCAGGTTCAATAATGTTCTGTGACACCAACGGGCTACACTATGGAGGAGTAGCTAAGACAAACCCTAGAATCATGTCTACATTCGGCTACGCAGCCCACACATACAAAGAAAACAAAATGTACTATTACGACCAGAATTTCTTGGAATCAATCAAAGATTCTACCCCTCAAACAAAATACACAATCCGTCCTCAATGGATGACCAAATAAATAAAATCCCAGCCATGAGCTGGGATTTTATTTATTTCTTTTTCAAAACTACAAACACTGTTTCTACGAACAAGTTTTTAAAGTGATGCTCAGGCAATAGTAACTGCAATATAGGGTAGAGCAACTTTATTCTAAAAATGGTTTTGGGGATGTTGTATTTTACGTCCACAACTTCATAGTTGCCTCGTTCTTCTGCAGCATTGTAATAAATGAAGTCTTCTATATCCTCTGTGTTAAAGAACCATTTATGCCTATCGTGAGGTGCCTCAGGAGGTATACCGTATGATTCCCAACGCCCACGTCCTTTTATAAACTCATTTAATGCCTTCTTCCAATTATTTGGTAAGGAAATCAGTACGTTATTTTTTGACAGGCGAAGAATATCTGTAAAACCTTCATGAAAATTATCAATGTGTTCTAGTGTATCGTAACAAATTACAGTGTCATACGAAGAATCAGCAGCAGGTACATTGTCTTTCTCCCAATCCCAATCAGGTAAATCCTTGTTATGTTTGTCAACTAAAGAAGCCTTGACCTGGGTTAAACGCTCCAACAGCTCTGAGCTCCTACTTCCAATATCTATCACTTTCCCTACGAGGAAACTCCTATGATATTTTGCCAAATGCCTATATCTTTGCTCCGGACGCGGTTCAAAAGCATCATAGGTAGCACTATTACTAATAGTAAATTTGTTTTTGTATTGGTTAATAGATTCCAGGCCAGACTCTATTAACAAAGCACTATTGTAGTGTTTGTTTGTTCCAAATCGTTTAGCTACTTTTTCTTGTGCGTAGTTCATATTCCATTAAGTTGAAATGCCATTATATCACTAATGTTTAGAAACTGCAGAAATCATGAAATTTCCATTTTTTTGTAAAGCACCTCTCTCAACAAAAAAAGTATTTGCTTCCAAGAGACTCTTTACCTCTAGATACTTACTTTCTTCGTTAAAATGGAATTCGAATATCATGCTTGTCAAACCTGACAAGAGCCCTTCATCTTGAAGTTCATGCAAAACATCAATCTCAGCACCTTCAATGTCCATCTTTAGATGAATTTGTAATCCTGTCTGCAGGAAATTTGAAAGTTTTTTTACTTGGACAGTTTTTTCTCTCTCTGGTTCTCCTTTTTCTGGAAGTGAATCTGCTATATTTTTGTAGATTGTCGTAGCTCTGTGTGAGCCATAAGACAGTAGTTCGGACTCTTCCCCGCCAACAGCAAAATTATTAACCAGTACATCATTCAAATTATTTTCAATCACATTCTTGTTGTAATAATAAAAAGTATCCTCGTCCATCTCAAACCCTATCACCCTCACCTTATCGTTGAGCCATTTGAAATAAAGAGTTGCCAGCCCTATATTTGCCCCTGCATCTATAACCGTATCAATTTGTAGGTAGCCAGAAAAGAAATACTCTTCTTTTATGAAGATTTCATTGAAAGTAGCAAAGAAATCACCAAAGTTATCAGTATATACTTTATAGTTCAAAAATTTTATCGGTGTTTCAGGGTCATGCTTGGATGCTTTTTTATGTCTTATCTTTAACAACACAAAGGCTTTAATTAGCATCAGTCTCTGAGCCAATTTTAAATGGCGCCGAAATAGAATCCTGTAAACATCTTTAATGAAGTTTAAATGCATATATCTTATTGATTAGAAATGGTCATAAGGTTATACAAGTCGTTATTATAGCAAATTTTAATTAAAACTATCTTTTATTACATATTATTAGACAATTCATGTATTATTGTACGAATGAACAGCTCAGCAAAGAATGTTAAAAGTATCAGGTTGTTTTTAATAAACAATCTACCAAGAAGTATTGTAGCAATAATTGTTAAAATAAAGGGCGGAGGGGTTATAGATCATCCTATCTACATAAAATCACAAAATAATAATTCTCTAGAGTGTACAATTGCGTACAATAAATACGGTGCATTTTGTACTCCTAATTCATGCAAAATTGACGAACCTGTCCAGACAACATACCGCGGTGAACAGTACGAAGAAAAAACCCTCGAATATATCAAAGCTTTAAATTTATCTGGGGACATAATACACGCGGGTGCTTATTTTGGCGACACGATTCCAGGGCTATCAGACACCCTGTCAAAAGATTCTAAGTTATGGGCTTTCGAGCCGAAACTTGAAAGCTTCCGTTGTGCAGAAATAACAATACTCTTAAACAAACTAAACAAAGTAGAACTTTTTAATTTTGGCATAGGAGAAATAAACGCAACTCTCAATCTATTAGTAAGAAACGAAAATCAATCACGAACCCTCGGTGGGACTTCTAGAATAGTTGAGTCAGAGAATCTACAAACTCAAAAAATTCAGGTTAAAAAGCTTGATGACTTTATACCAAAAGAAAGGAAAATTGCCTTAATTCATATTGATGTCGAAGGATACGAAGAGCTGGCATTATTAGGAGCAAAAGAATTAATTAAAAAAAATAAGCCTTTGATAATAACTGAAGTCACAGAAGGTGTAACCATATCTATGATGAAAAACATAGGCTACGAATTTATAGTTGGTTTGGAAGAAAAACAGTGGAACAAAGGTTTTAGAAATGCAGTATTTAGATATAGAGAGGATTGATCTTAAGACACATCAAGTAATTAGTTTCATTATTCTCGAAGCTCTTTTTTTCCAGGAATATTTTTGTACGTCAACAAAGGCCTTTGTCACGAGACCACTCTTTTCTCCTACTGACAAATTAAGTGCTTTGAGAATAGACAGTTCTAGTGATTGAACCTTATCAGGGATAAATAAGATTGAGTTTCTTTCATTCAATATTTCTCTGACTGAAGGTATGTTTGCTGCGACAATGGGTGTTTGGCTAGCCATATATTCAAATATCTTCATGGGGGATGTGTGGAGGCGTGAAATGTCCATCTTGGCTGTATTAGGCACAACTAAGACGTCTGCAGCCTTCTGATATAACGGAATCTCTTGGTGAGGTTTATACCCCATAAACATTATATTTTTGGACTCTAAATATTCAGTTTGCATACTTATAACATCCGAAGGACTACCTCCTACAAATAGAAATTGTATACCCGGCAAACCTGCTGCTGTTTCAGCTAATATATCTGCCCCTTTCCAGTCATACAAATGGCCAGTATATACAACAATTTTATCGTGAGGATCTAATCCTAATTCTTTTCTCGCTTCTTCTTGAGATAGGTTCATATCAAAATCTGTGATAGTTACACCGTTGTGAGCTGTGTACATTTTTTCTTTCGGTACATCGAATTGTTTTGTGATAAATTTTTGCTTTTGATAATTATTTGTTTGGATTCTCCAGACTCTCTTAAACACACTTCGGTACAACCAAAGACTCCTCTGCGGAAAATCATGCATTTCATAGACTACTTTTTTATGGACACATGTAAGTGCCAGAGCCACTAGCGCATCATTTGTAATCACAAAAGACTGTTTGGTAACTTTTAATATAGTAAAAAGAAAAGAAAAGAAAAGAAAAGAAAAGAATGCTAAATAGAAAGTATACGTCCTTAAGAAATTTGATAAATAGAATAAATCTATGCATGGAAGTTTAATAACTTTGAAATTATTTTTGACACCATAAAAAGTATTCCATTTTTCTTTAACGCAACCTAATCTCCGAGGTACCACCAAAGTTACACCGCCTGGCATTAAATCTGCAAAAGACTCACAGACTTTGGCCATGTATAAAGAATGAGCTTTTTCTGAAGGAAACCTTGTGAAGCTAAAATAGTAGATTTTCATATTTTGTTTGTAATCAATTGGATTCTATTAATTACAAATTTTCTTATTTTAGAAAATAGAATACGGTCGGTTGTAGAAAGGTTGAAAAGTAGACTGGGCGGGAAACAATAATTTTGTATAATCTTCTTCAATACTCTATATCTACCGAGGGTATAAATAGAACCTGTTATAAAAAACTCCACTGCAATTCCATACAGTCCAAACAAATATATCGATGCTGGCAAAATTATGAGAATCATAACAAATAGCACTAAATTCGATGTGAATAGATTTTTTTGTAACTTAAGAGCGTGAAATGCTGTCTCAAAAATACGACTGAAGCTTCCTGGTATTAGAGTTAAGGTAAGCAATACAAACAAAGGGTAAGCCGTGACGTACTCTGGAAAAAAGGCGTTTATCAAAAATGGTACAAAGATAATTGATCCTACAGCAAACAATATCAATATGGATAATTGATACTTAATTGCAGAATTTATAAACTGAGTGAGTCTACTTTTATCATCTAGATAAGCAGGTATTATTGGCGCAATAACCCTTGAGAGAGGAAACAATGAGGATACATGCTGAAACATACCCATAGCTACTCCGTATATACCCACTGCTTGAGTCCCTAAGAAAAACTGTATTATCCAAAGCCTTATATTTTGACCAAAGAAGTAAATTCCACCTTGCAGTACGCTCCATTTTGCATGGTTCTTTAAAACATGAAGAGGTTTAAAGATATAGTCAGTTAGCATGACGTTAGCTAGCAGTGCCTTCTTCATGCTGAATAGAGCGGGGGAAAACAGCAGACCCGTCAAAACATCAGATATTACAAAAGCCAAAATAGCGACTAGGGGTCCATAGTCTAATACTGTAAATAAAACAATCACTGAAGCCAACTTTATTACTTCTCCAGACAGACTAAATAGAGACAACTTCATGAAATCATGAGTGATGCTGTATGAAATAAATATTAATGACTTCAGCGGACTAATTATTAGTGAAAAAACTAATAATCGAACCATTAATATAATATCTTCATGGAAGTAATTATCAAAAACCACAGTTGCCCCCAGCAGAAGGAATATCGCCACTATAGACAATAATATTCTTATTGATATATATGAGGACAGCAAATTTCTCATATCATTAATCTTATTGTTTGTACTCAAGAAAACCAAATCAGCTGTAATCACTGGCAACAAACCCGTCAGACTCAAAAGACTTAACATTGGCAATATCGAAAGAGACAATTCTACCAGACCATATTCATAGACAGATAATCTGCTTATAATAATGATAGAATACGTGATTCCAATAACTTTAGTTAAAACACTTCCTAGAGACATCCAAAAAGTTCCTTCGCCAACTTTGCGACTGAGAGTTTTAGAGGTAGACATAACCTGATCTACATTTTATTTGATACTTAGAATTATGGTTCATGATATTTAATAAAACTAAAGTATATACAATAAAGTTATTATTCTTCTCTAACAGCTACTATAATACAAAACATAAAAATGTTGTTTAGAAATTTTTCTGGGTTGATTTTTAGCCACCCATGTGGCAAAAGTCTGTAGAGGGTATAATTTGGCAATAATTTTGAAATTTCTAACAACGTTATCTGTCTGTGCAGATGATCAATATTGAACTCAAATTGTATAAACTTAGGACGAAGATTTCCAAAGCCTGTTATAACCTCTTTTTCAAAACCTTCCGTATCTATTTTAACAAAATCTATATTTCTGATTTTATTGTTTTTTATGACAGTATCTAGGGTTGATACTTTGACTGAGGATGAATTCCTTAATTTTAGCCTATTATCTAGAGTAGCTCTTTCATCGTAATCTGTTCTAAAATTAAGTTCTCCTTGTCCATCATAATCAGAAATTGCTAAATTTAATTTTGTTACCCTGTTTGGCAGTTCACGCAGCTTAAGGTAAGAAGCCGTGTTTGGCTCTACAGCAAAAATACTTGCGGACGTTTCTTTTAGTATCTTTTTACTGTAATTGCCCACATTCGCACCAATATCTATTACGGTTACGGGATTGGTGGGAGCCAAAACTTTTTTAATAAACCAATCCTCCCCAGTAAAAGATTCATTGTATGAATTCCCATACCCAAGAGAATGTAGCGACAAATTAATCAATGCATGATGAAAATGTTGCAAAGCACTCCAGCCAAATAATCTTCCATACAAATTACCAAAAATGTAAAATATCATTTTCATATATAAATTTAACTATAACATCACTAACGACAACACTCATAATAGAACAAAACAATAGCAGAAACGTACAAAGTTTACTGTTTCTTTAGCAGAGCAACAAAAAAAAGAACAGCTAGTCTCAACGAGTAAACCGTGGAGACATATTCAAATGTCAAAGACATGTGGTTCCCAGAATGAAGCATCCTATTTCTAAACACCCTGAACCACCTACCAAGCACCCCTTTCAAGTTTACATAAATGGACTTTAGTAAATTACTTCTTTTCATGTCTCTACTTCGCTCTCTATCTATTTGTAGATAATAAGCAAACTTATCATTCAGCTTTCTGTAATCAATAGTTACTGGGACAATAGTTGGCTCCATTATATATCCTGTTTTTACTCCTTTATTGGGGTAGACTTTTTCGTGCACTTCGCCTAAAAAAATAGTTGCAAACTTTTTGTTGAAAAATTTAGGCTGGAAGTTTGGATAAGTACCAGCATAATCAATAACGTTTCCATCGACCTCATACTTCCTGAGCATACTAAAATACTTAGGCTCATTCTCGTCATTAGCAGAAACTATCATGGATATTTCTTTAACAACCCCTTCGGTGAGATACTCATCTGAATCAGCTACCAAAAACCAATCGTGGCTGGCTTTATCTAAAATTTGATTTCTAACCCCAGAAAAATTAGATATTTTATTGTTTTTATACTTGAATTTATCCTCTTGTTTCAGAATTATACATCCGAAACTTTTGGCAATTTCTACAGTACTGTCTGCACTTCCCCCGTCACAAACTATTATCTCGTCAAAATCTGATAATGACTTGAGACATTTTTCTAAATTATCACCACTGTTGAAGGTCAATATACCAACACTACATTTTATTTTAAAATCTGACACATCGTTAGACATAAATATTTTACTTAATCTTCATTATATAAAATCGGTGGTATTGATTCTCGAATGGGATGTACTCCTCGAGTATAACAAAATGCTGGCTAATTATTTTTCTTATTTTACGAACTGAATAACCTCTCTTACCTATTTCCCAATAATGTTGTCCACAAAAAACATGTTTCTTGGGACGAGGAAACTTTAAAGCAAATCTGAATACCTTGAAGTGAGGTATTTTAAGACTGAATTCTAATGACGGTCCATAATGAGGCAAACTAATGAAAACGTATTTATTTGAGACTCTTTTCATCTCTATAAGAGCTTTCTCAAAATCTGAAAATTTAATGTGTTCTAAAACTTGAAAAGCCGATACTAGATTGACTGAGTTATCTTGTGCAGGAATGTTTACAATGCTCCCTACCAAGTCTGGTTTTAAATCTTCAGCAATATCGAGAGTCTTATAATCAAGCTCAGGTTTGTGAATTTTTAAAGAATCTCTTAAGACAGTTGTTCCTGGACCAACATCTAAAATCGACTTTATTTTCTCTCTTTTTAAGATCTCCTTTGCTTGATACCAGTAACTCATCCACCGACCAGGGTAGAAATAACTCTCGAACGAATAATGACTCTTTTCTACTTGTTTTTTATATTCCATCTAATAGCTATTTAAAATTTTGGGAATCAGTGATTCTATACTGTGGTTTTTGCGGACGAAGGCCACATTAGCTTCCCTCATATATACACTTGATTCTATCACGGTATTTAGTTGTGTGATAAAGGCTTCAGAATCTTCGACTTGGGAGTCTCCTAGCATAAGCGATTTGGTTCCTGGGGCCATAGACACTACAGGCAGACCTGTTGCCAGAGCCTCTAGAATTGCTTTGTCTAGACTTCCGTTTTGAGCAACAGTTACAAATACTTTTGAACGATTTAGTATGTCAGAGACTTTCTCTCTAGATTGCATGCCTAAGAAAACAACTTCTTCTTCTAATCCGAGTTCTTTTACATGCTGAGTCAGTTTAGTCTGGTACGTAACCTCTTCCTCAGTTACAACCCCACCTACAACGGTGAGAGAAACCTTATGGTCATTACGTACGGCTTTTAAAATATTTATAAGCTCGATGAGATTTTTTGATTCTGTTATTCTTCCGACGGTTACCAAATCTATATCTTTCTCTACGGTTTTAGGAGATATTTTTTGGGTGTCTATGCCGTGACCTGTTACAAAAAGTTTTTTGCTTTCTAGTCTGAAACTTTCAGGTGAAGCTGAAAAAATAACATCAACAAACTTTTCAGCTACAACAAGTGACTTAGGGACTGAGCCGTGGGTATACCAAAGCCCAACCTTTTTTTTCATTATGTGCCATACGGTTGAGCCCAGAATAGTATAAATTTGATTCATGTGGACAAACACATTGTCGTATTCTTTCCTCAATCCAAAAATCAGTTTGTAAAAATTAAATAAATATACAATTTTTCCTTGCGATTTTTCCTTGCCTAGCGAATGAATTTTCACATTGTTGGGAAGTGTGTGCTCCCCTTTCTCGAGACAGATAACATGAACTTGTTCACAATGCTTTGCAAACTCTTCTATCCAGCGCAAGAAAAAGCTTAGGTTGGTATGATTCTCATCTACAACTTGGGTGACGATTAGGAGTTTCATGATTTTTTGACTTCTATATAACTAACAAAACAACTTGTGTAGAAGTTGTTTACTTTTTAGCAACAACATCGTAATTTACGCTGAAGTAAGGCTTCAGTATGGCTGGTGTGATTTTTTCTAAAACTCTATTTATCGGATTTGCTAGTCCAATTCGCCAGATTTTTTCTAAGGGGCCAGGAAGGAAAATGAGTGTTTTGGGTAACATAGCAAAACCGACTGGACGCAACTCTACCTCGGTGAAGCCGTCGAAGAGGTGCATGATTTCGGAACGTCGGTAATAACGAACCGGTCCGTTTTTGAAAGGGCGACCGAGTAGGTTGAGAAGAATTTGGTAAGCCTGTCCCTGTAGGCCCATAATGGTAGCTGATCTTGGGAAGGAGGAATACACCAGTACCTTTCCTCCGGGTTTGACTATACGTTTGATTTCTTCCATCGAGCGACCGACTACATTTTTGTGATTATGAAGAAACACGGCACAAACTATCGCCACATCAACACTACATTCATTAAGAGGAACCGTGTGAATGTCTGCGTTTAAAAGTAGTAGTGGGGTCTTTTGTTCGCTTTCAGTTTCTTTGTAGCGTTTCTGGAAAAGAGTGAGCATTTCGTAAGCACTGTCCACACCAATATATCCTCCCAAAGGTACCTCCGGCAACAAATACTTAGCGACTCGGCCATAGCCTGCTCCGCAATCTAGGAGAATGTCTCCCGGTTTCACAAAATTTTTAATATCAGAGATCTGCTCCTCAGACTTCTTTGCGGCGTCTTCTTCATTGTTGGCAGAGATAACGGCGTGAGTAGGATTTTCCGCTGCTAGCTTGTCCCAGACGGTTTTTTCAGCTATTTCTTTGGCTACGTAAATGCCAGCTTTTTCAACGGTGCTGTTTGGCTTGATTAAGCTGGTTAGTCGGTCGATACCCATATTGTGGACCATCATAACATATAGACTGCGGATAGTCAGAATTAACTATCCTCGGTTATGTTACTCAGTATTGTTGTCACCGGCGTCGGCAAAGAAAGCTTGTTCGATACTCGTTCGGTAGGCTACTTGATAATTATTTTGGTCATTATGAAATTGTCGTCGGATAATATTTTGACTGTTTTCAGTAAATAAATGGCGGGTCTCAATATGATTAAGGAGATCACTCATCTTGGCATTAAATACTTCGGTGTCGCTCGGATCACATATAAAGGCGGACTTTCC
>FUWD013229712.1_pt1 | contig 47328 bp, 46 predicted proteins | sample 1063281 | NCBI WGS metagenome assembly FUWD01 (sample SAMEA79048168, study PRJEB19326) | metagenome | biome: marine | reverse complement strand
CCCTCCTACCGGAATCTCTGGGCCGTAGTTGTCGACAATAATCTTTCTACCGGTCAGTCCGGCGTCGGCATCGAATCCGCCTTGGCTCCAGTCTCCGGCTGGGTTGATGTGATATTCTTTTGCACCTGGAACTGCTTCTTGCGCTAGGGCAAGCAAATCAGCCCGTGGTGCATGCTGGAAACTTGCTACCACAGAAAAGATACTTCCATCTTCACCCAGCGTCACCTGTGTCTTACCATCATACGGATACTTCGCGTAGGCTTTCTGGCAGAGTCCTCGTGCGAGCTCGTACTCCTTTGGCATGAAGGTATCAGTCTCGCGCGTTGCGTAGCCAGTCATGATTCCCTGGTCACCAGCTCCTCCGGTATCAACCCCTTGCCCAATCTCTCGACTCTGCTCTACAACATGGACTTTCATGTCGTACTCACCATCGACAATACCGTCAACAATTTTACAAATATCTACATCTTTTGCATTTGAGGTTACTTCACCTGTTACAAAAATCTTTCCGTGCGAACCAACTGCTTCTACTGCAACTCGACTTTGTGGGTCTTGTGCGAGGTACGCATCGAGTACGGCGTCACTGATTCGGTCACACATTTTATCGGGGTGTCCTGGGGATACACATTCGGCTGTTTTCATCATATCTATATGTGCTTACATTATTATTATACAAATACAAAAGCGGCGCATAAGCACCGCATCCGAGGAGTTTTTTGCATCTACCTAAGCTTGCACTTTAGTTGAATGTCGCACCTTATTACCAAACGGCAAGAGGTTGCGGATGGGGTCAAAAGGTCAATTCCCTCTCCCATACTCTGGATACTCTTTATGTAATTGTCATACTAGTATACAGCTAAAATAGCTAAAAGGTTACATAGTCCCCAGGCAGACGCAGTAAAGGGCGATCATACGATCGCCCTTTTCCTTCGTACTCCCAAACAAACTGTCAGCTGTGATGGTACCCTTGACACCCTGGACCATAGCAGACCCAGTTACCCATCGGGTCAGGCTCCATATGATCCGATTGCTCACAGTGTGAGCAAATCGGTGGTTTCGGGCAAACCCACCGGGACAAAATCCACCAGATTATAGCTATCAAAAGCAGGATCCCTAAACCTATACTTCCAAATTTCATATTTATCTCCTCTCCTGTGCTACTAGTTTAGTCAAAATCTAACAGCAAAATTTCTTTTGTCAACCTTTTAAAAGTTCAGCAACCTTCGTCACATCCCCTGCTCCCATAATCACTACTACGTCATCAGTCCCGACTGATTCCTGCACTGTCACTGTCACCCCTTCAAATGTTTGGAAAAATTCTGTTTCGGTTCCCATTTCTTGGATGGATTCTGTTAGTTTCTCTGCTGACACTCCTGATTCATTCTCTTCGCGTGCAGCGTAGATTGGAAGCATGAGTACTCGGTCTGCTTTTGCCAGTGAGGTTGCAAACTCGTCAAAAAGTTCGTTCGTTCGTGAGTAGGTATGACTCTGGAATATCACCGTCAGTTTCTTGTCTGGATACTTCTCACGTACACCACTAATAGTCGCCTCAATCTCAGTTGGGTGATGCGCGTAGTCGTCGTAGACCTTTGCTCCGTTGACGTCTCCTTTGTATTCAAATCGTCGGGCGGTGCCTGCAAAGTTCTCCAGGGCTTCTTGGATGATGTGCTTATCAGCACCAAGTACTAAAGCAGTGGCTCGGGCTGCGCCTGCGTTCATGCGGTTATATAAACCAGGCTGCTTGAGCGCTAAGTCTCGGAACACTTCTATCTTGTAGTCATAAACTCGCGCTCGAAGACTACGAAGTACTGGCCGTACTTTCATGTCCGACCGTATAGCAATGACTGCACCATCTTGTGGAACTTTCATCGCCAGCTCATGGAACGCGTCTTGAACATCTTCAAGGTCTTTGTAGTAATCAACGTGCTCATGCTCGATGTTGGTAATGACCAACACGTCAGGCTCAAGCGTCAAAAAGTCACGCTTGTACTCACAGGCTTCTACGATGAAATACTTACTCTTACCTGCTCGGAAGTTACTCCCCGTCTTGGTACGTAATGAACCGACGATAGCCGTCGGGTCGAAGCCTGCTTCTTCAAGGATGTCGATAAGCATCGCAGTAGTAGTTGACTTCCCATGAGTCCCTGCTACTGCAATGAGGTAATATTCATTAGCTACTTCAGCTAATGCCTCAAAGTAGTTAATAGTGCGGATACCAGCGTCACGAGCAGCCACCAGCTCAGGATGAGCCTGCGCCATCGCCTCGGTATACACCACCAAATCTGGTAAAGGAGCTTTTCCTTCATGAGTAATATTTTCAGGAACTTGCTCATACGAAACCTCTATACCTTCAGCAACAAGCTTCTTAGTGTTACCAGTCTCGACAGCATCAGAACCACTCACCGTAGCTCCCTCATGCTTAAAAAGCCGAGCCAGCCCTGACATGCCGATTCCCCCGATTCCTATGAAATAAATTTTGTTAGCGATATTCATAGAGAAAATGTACCATATCTAGTACAAGATGTAACTAAAGAATTTACTTATATAGTATACAGAAGTAAAGAGAGGGCAATACAATTATGGGCATACCCCTTTATCAAAAGCAGTTAATTACACTGGGATGAATTAAAGGGCAGGAAGAGTACAAGATCATCATCACGTGCACCCCAGTTAAGCATAACCTTGTCTGGCCCAGCACTTTTTAATTCATCTTGCCTACAAAGATCGTACGAGAACTCAAGTTCGTTTTCGTCAATTATGTATGGTGTGCCCCAGGGGTCAGTTATGAAGTTAGTAATGTCACTAAGCGAACCACTGCCACCTCCTGCATTAGTTACACCAGCACGCACGTTTTGCCAACCAGTAACGCATGCACTACTGCCGGTCCCTTGGTTGCGACATACACACCCAGAACAAGATGAGCCTGTCATGGCACCAAGTACCAGGCCTGAATCTAGCTGAGCAATAGTAATTGCTCGACTTATCTCTCGCATCTCAGCTTTTGCCGCTGCGTACTTAGCTTTTTCTCTAGCACTATTAAGACTCGCTAAAACTACACTTGCAAGCGTTCCAATGATCGAAATGACTACCAGAAGCTCCAGGAGGGTAAAACCTTTTTTTGTGTTGGAAAAGTTCATAATGTACCTAATACTTGTGTGACGAGATTCATAGTGCAGTGTCAGTATACCACTAGCAACACTGCTGATTAAAATTCAGTCAGTGTGTCTACAAGCATAGTGACTACTCCAAAATAGCCCTACAGTAGGGTCATTCACACATGAATCATTCACTTTTTCCTTCATGCTTAAAAAGATGTGCCAGCCCTGACATGCCGATTCCTATAAAATGTATTTGTTAATTAACATGGTTATATTTTAGTTGGCTATAAAATTTTGAAAATTTCAGTTGACTATCAGAATCTGAAAAAACGAAGACATAGGATCTGGTTTTATATAGAACACGCAAAAAGCTAGTTTCTTTTACAAAAACTTCTACTTCTAAATCATTTAACATAACGATATGAGATATGTTACGCCACAACAATCTGATGGATCCTCCAATTTTGTTAGGAGTAAGATATATATTGTCTCCAACAATAAAAACATCCTCTGCCATACCCGAACCGCTATGGACTTTAATTCTATTAGTTTTATATATGTACACATAAAATAAGCCAAATATACATAGAATGGGCCATGCAAATAAGATTATTAATATAAGTTCAGGATATTTCTCCATATGCCCAATAAATCTTTTAGCCCCCGAAACAAACTGTCCTGAAGTAATACCGAAGAAAGAAAATATCCCTACTGTTAGTGAAAAAATTAATACATATAAGATTGTTCCAACACTAAGAGCTTCGCGTATTTTATTTGAACTATACACTCGAACATTTGTAAGTTCAGTAGCACCAGACTGTTTTAAATCATTCACATAATCGTTGTGCTTACGCCGAAAAATGAATATGAAGATTGACTTAAATAAAAATCTCATATTTTGAAATTACACTAGTACCTTCATCCCCAACCTCTTTTCCCTCATGCTTAAAAAGCCGTGCCAGTCCTGACATGCCGATTCCTCCGATTCCGATAAAGTGTATTTTATTGATTTCTTCCATATTCGATATAGTACGCTTCATTTTCACTGATGTCACACTTTTATCTAATAAACTTTAGCAGAGTTTCTCCAAGTTTCTCTAACTCATATGGGTGTTCATTTAGCCACGGCTGATACACATGTGGGCAACCAGGAATGCGGTAAATTTCTTTCTGGGCAACATTTGGTGAATGATGATCAAGTAACTCTATTACATCTTCGGGGATCACTGTATCCTCTTCCCCAATTACGATAAGTAGCTTTCCGGTATATTTTTCCAAGTAGCGCAACGTAATTGACTCTTTCCAGCTTTCTTCTCGTCGAATTACATCAGTGAAGCCCTCTCCAAATTTTACTGAAAATGCGTCGGGGGTATATATTGCTGGGCAAAAAAGTATGAGGGTCTTCACGGGAAATTGTTCCAACATTCTTAATGCAACTTCCCCTCCCATGCTTGACCCGCAGACAACCAAAGGTTCTTTGCTGGCAAACTCTGTAATAGCATGAATGGTTTCAGTCACTCTTTTTTCTAAGCTGGATTGTTTTAGATTTTGAATATCATTCCCAGCTCCACTTTGGTCAAAGGCAAGCATCGTCACACCATTGTCTTCCAGCACATCTGAGAATGTATGTATACGTTCTTTTGTGCCGGTTCCAGCACCATGAATAAATATAAACTCCGGCAAGACATCAGTATTCTTGCCTATGATGCATGCCTTATGCTGATTTGAATTGTGTATAAAAGAAAATTTTATTTTCATAGCTGACAGTTTGTCTATTATGAATTTGTAACCAGACTCATGAACTCATCGTTGCGTTCGTACTCATTTGCGTAGGTACCAAAGGAGGCGAAGGCTGGAGAAAAGAGAATAATGTCTCCGTTCTCTGCGGTTAGGCGTGCTTCCTCGAGTGCTTGTTGGAGATTCTCTACCGCTAAGTACGTTACCGCATCTTCAGAGGCATCGAACTGCTTGATAAGCCTGTTAGTACCGGTACCAGGAATTAGTATCGTCTGCTTGCAGTGCTTTCGAATGGAAGCAACAAGTGGCAAAGGGTCAACTTCTTTATACGCACCACCTGCAATCAGGATGATGTTTTTATTTCCAAGGTCTAATGCTTCTAGGGCTGCAACAGTGGCTGCTGGAGTTGTGGCGTTGTTGTCGTTGTAGATGCGGACGTTGTCTACTGACCGTACGTATTGCAAGCGGCCTTCAACACCACCAAATGATGCCAGTCCTTCATAGATAGTTTCATCAGAAAGACTAACGGCTTTCAGCGCTTCATACGCCAGGGCGGCGTTGAGGCGGTTGTGTTCTCCTGGCATTGCTAACAAACAATCCTCAGGCATCACTGAAGAGTCAGCCAGCACTACTTCTTGTTGCAGAGTGAGTCCTTTTCCTTTGGCGTATTCAAATACTTCTGGAGTGGTGATAAGTACTCCAGTTCCCTCTTGGTTCTTGAAGATATTTGCCTTATCAAGGAAGTAGGCATTCATGTCACCATGATAATAGTTCATGTGATCTTCCATGAAGTTTGTGAACACAGAAATCTGTGGAGAAATACCAGCCCAGCCAAAGCCTTGTAGCTGCCATGAGTCGAGCTCCATGACACACAATGAACCATCATGGACTTCCTTGAGTAACTGCAGGTTTGAGACACCACGGATGTTTCCACCAAGAATGATAGGTTCACCCGTAGCTACCGACAAGACATGATGAATCATCTGGGTGACGGTTGTCTTCCCTCGTGTGCCTGTCACTCCAATAATCGGTACTCCTGAAAGCTCAGCAAAGAGGGCTGCTGATTGCTTGAGCGGCACATTCGCTTGCCGAGCATACTCAAGATATTCAGAGTCCATCGGGACCCCAGCAGCCACCAAGACAAAGTCACGTCCTTCAAAATCTTCTTGCCGATGTTCACCTAGTACGTAGGTGATGTTGGGGTATTGTGCCAGCTGCTCAAGGGATACTGCAAGGTCGTCTTGTGGCTTTAGGTCGGTCACAATCACTTGTGCCCCCGCTTCTGCCATATACGCAACATCTCCCACACCACGCCCAAGAAGGCCCAGTCCAATAACGGTAATCTTCTTCCCTTTAAAATAGTCGGTGAAATTCATATTGATTAGTGACATACTACACAAAATACTGGCATTTCGCCAGACATAGGGAAAGGAGGAACTTTTGTCCATCCTTATTTTTAGGTACGTACAATCTTTCTTACCTTGGTAGCTCATTTTCTACTCTTGTGATACCTGCTATCTGCATTCATCTCACACTTCCTGTTATAGTGCGATGTAAATCTACAGTACCATAACTGCATTAGGTACCACTACGTAAAGGAATCACATGATACATACCAACACTCTCTGCACCAGTATGTATCAAAAGCAGGTATACTGTATCTATATGAAACACGCAATTGAAACTCATAGAGCATTTCCAGTTGTGGCCTGGGGAATCCTCATTGCTTTTGCTGTGTTCACCTTCTATCTCACCACAGAACTCCAGTCATCGTCGGAACAGCTTTCTGGTCGCACAATGCAAAATGTAGAGGCCTTGAATAGCACTCCATAATTGCATATAAAATGGAAGCACCCTTGGGGTGAGAAAGTGTCTAAACACTTTTGCAAGAGGTTGCTAGTTCTATTTCTTGAGTGTACGAAATAAATGACAACAACCTGAACAGTGCCTGTAAGGCATGAACTTAAGACAGCTCATGCATCAAGCATGCTATGTATGAACTGTAATAGAAATGAAAGTGCGGCTGCTAAGATTTGAACTTAGGACCTTTCGCGTATCAGGCGACTGCTCTACCAACTGAGCTACAGCCGCAGATGAGAAGTAAGGTGGGAGCTAGCTCACATCTTATTCGAATCTGCGTTTTGTATGATTTCCATACAGCCGCAAGTGAAGAATAATATCAAAATTTATTTTTATATTGTTTCTGAACGCAGCGGATGAAAGCTTTGCTTACTACTACAAGCGAGAATCAAAATATGAACTTGTTCATATTTTATTCGAACTTGTAAGTAGCAAGATTTCTTTCAGCCGTACGTCAGATACAAACTAAATTAATACTTAATTCAACCTGCGCACTTGTTCTCACAAGTGGCCAGTACTATACCAAATATTTCAGGGAAATGTAAGTGCAGACAGCGTAAAGGGCGACACGTATATGCCGCCCACTTCTGTCTCGTTTTTACCAAAGATAGTAACTTACATTCCCTGCCACAGCAACGAGTGCTATAAAGATACTGATCCGTCCCATAGTATGGGGACAGTCAATTACTGCCAGGGACTTACCAAAAAATTTCTTCATCTGCTCTTCCTCTATTTGTCACTCTATGGTGACTGCTTGGTTTGGTCAGGAACTTTCCTAACACTATTTATACAATAGCATATTTTATGATACCTGTCAAATAACTGTCTATAATCGCCTTTTGTTTGCTGGGTATACGGTAGAATAGGGGTATGAAAAAACAGCTCACTTCAGTACAAACAGCCTGCACCCGAATACTCCCAGTAATTGCAGTGGTACTTCTGGTACCTTTGAATGCCCATGCACAGTCAAGCAGCATTCAGGAACTATTTTCCAACATAAGCTTCTTCATTAGCGAAGTCCTTATCCCAGTACTGTTTAGTATCGCCTTCCTCTTTTTCTTAGTGAACATGGTGAAATATTTCATCATAGGTGCTGCTAATGAAGAAGATCGGGCCAAAGGCAAGAAAAATCTACTGTACAGTCTGATTGCGTTTGTATTTTTAATTAGTATTTGGTCGATTGTTACATTACTTGTAAATGGTCTAGGTATTGAAGAAAATACATCTCTTTGCCCAGACTATCTTCCTGGTTGTAATGATATTTCTAGAGAATCAGGAACAAGTGGTGGCTTTGGTACTGTAACCTTCCCCGGCGCTGGTGGAGGCACTACAGGCGCTGGAACGGGAAGTGGTAGTGCAGGAAGTAATGGAAGTGGTGGTTCAGGAAGTGGCAGTACTGGGAGTGGTACTCCTGGTGCCGGGTCTAACTCAAATTTTGAAGGACTGGCTGAACTTGTGTTTGGCACCGGTAAAGACAGTGCCCTCTTTGCTCTATCTGATGGAGGTCCCCGAGCGAGGTATCAAACACCTACCATCTCACCAACGGCCAGTTGTGAGTCGGGGCTGAATACATTGTTACTTGCAAACACAATTGAAACCAATCAGGCAGCTTTTGCCCTCTACAAAGACGCTTCTGGTACAACACGGTGGGCAAACCTCACTGACTTACATAGCGCAAACCACATCACGTATGATAAAGATACATTAGGAGCGTTGCTAGGAGCTGGTGTTAGTAAGCTGCACGTTATCAATACCCATCAAAATACACGCACCGAGAATCTTGGACTTATCATGGAAGGCCACGGACCAAGTGCAGCTGACATGAGCGCTATGTGCAATAACAACGACCTACGTATTACCTATGCTGTGGTCGACTGGAACGGTATTTGGACAATGACACAACAGGCTGACACCTGTCCATATACCATTGTCGCAAAAAATACCCTGCCAATCATTGAGACCTACGCTGCTTTGGCTTCATTAGAAGCTTCAACCAGACAAGGAGAGCTCTTTACATACACCAACGTATCAATAACCCCTACACAGTACCAAAACTATTTTGCGGGTATTGATACGCAAGCACTATCGTCTCTTTCATCTGAAGAGATACTTGCCCTGAGTGATTTTTATCAAGCATACGCCAGTACAACTATTACCTATAAACGGGCAGTTGATGCCTTTTGTAACACGTTCTAAGACGTACGTGTATCATCCTTAGCTGCACCTAAGGACACAAAGCAGCATTACCAGAACGCAATATTCCACTATTTGCAGCACTCATATTATTTAAATTAAAATCTTTGGAGCTACCAGAACTGTCTACACACCACCCTTCATTTGACCCCTCAGGATTCCCTAGTGGTGCGGCAAATGCCCATGAGTCAGGACTGTTTCCTACTGCACAGTACACGCGTGAACCTCCTCCTGTTTGGGAAGATTTATCATGCACTGCAGTTACTAACCTAGTTACATTGTCATCTGATGCGTTGGGGCCAAACATAGAATTATTCATGCTGCTCGAACCACCTGAACACTCACCCACACTGTCCTGACCACGCGCAATAGATCCATATGCACCATGCATAAGCTGATACAACTCTGCTGCCTTTCGTAATTCACCCATCTGTGACTTAATCGCTGCATCACGTGACTTGCCTCGTGCGGTATTCAGACTGGCAATGCACAACACTGGCAAGGATACCTATGATTGCAATTACTACCAGAAGTTCAATAAGAGTAAAGCCACGTTTATACAGGCATGTACTCATAAATATGAGTATACATCCTATGAGCACTTCAGAAGAATCAATCATGCACAGGGACACCTTAATAGTTAAAGCAGTTACCCAGTCTTTCAGTATCCTTGGCCAGAACTTGCAACAAAACCGCGCATGGCGCGGTTTTGTTGTTTATACAGTCCAGCAATTTGCCCTATGAGGGAACAAATTGGGAACTGCCCAATTTTTAAGAAGTGAAACGACTATAAAAATGGAAATGCCCTTGGGGTGAAATTTAGAATAGAGGCTATGCCTCTTTCTTCATTCAATATTAAATACGTTTTTGCATCATGCAAAAGGGAGTTTAAAGTCTCTTTTGTCTTATCCTTTTTCCTAGTCTTTTCCTAGTGTCAAATACCAGTTAATGGTTGTTGAGTATTATTACCAATTATGTGCTCAATTGTGGCACATAACATCGACCAATTAGTCGTTATTGATGTTGGGTCACCCCACGGGTGCTGTACACTTTGTCGATATTTATTTCAGCAAAGCTTCATAAATATCAGTCAAAGTCTTGCGAAAAGCATATAAATGCTTTTCTCACCCCTAGTCAACGACGTTTCCAATTGGAATTAATCCACGACCAGCTTCCGCTAGCCGTGCCTTGTTACGACTTAGTCCTTGTTATCGAGCTTACCGTCGGCCATGACTAGCATGGACTTCGGGCACTCCCGACTCCCCTGACTTGACGGGCGGATTGCGATACATAAGGCAAATGTTCGCGTTCCCACGTAGCAAACGGATTTCCCGTACTACGCGAGTCCCATAGTTCGCTTATTCATACTTTGCTTAAGAGTACGAATCTTTTCAATGCCTTTTGGTGTAAGATGCTTACCTTGTGAAACAAGGCTCGCAATCTGACAGAAAATAGCAAAGCTTTTGCTTTTTGAAGCAGTTTGTAGTGGATGCTTTTTGAAAAATGGAATCAAAATTGATTCTATATCTCTCCAGGCACTCACTGAATATCGGTAACACTGTGTATGGTTTTTTCGCTGTTCTTTCTGAAAATATACCTTTCCACAATTAAGGGTAGTGCATATTTTCTCCAGTAATTCTCTGTCTGTTTCCTGCAATTTCAGATGAAAGTGCATTTGCACTCGCCATCCTGCTTTGTAGGCAGTGGACTTTCCAAGATTTACATAGAAACAACCTTCTCCATCAGTGATACCGACGATATAATCTGCTGTTACTATAGGTTTAGTCCTTCCCATGCTACTAATCATATCATAATCAGACATAATTAGATTGACGCATGGTACTACGACTCAGCTGACTTCTCGTGGTTACGGTCATAACCTTTTCATACCACGAGATCTCCCCGGGTCACTCTACCTACCTTTCCAAACATCCAACTACGACTTTCTTGACATATTTCCTCAATACCCACCAAGGTGAGTCATATGTATCGTTTTGGGTATCATGTATTTCTACACGGAAGGCTGTTTTTTGTTACTCAGACCCTTCAGACACTCTCTTGCGAGACGTGTCCTGTCTTTTCACTACGCTCTTTATATAACGGTTGCTATATACAGAGGGATTGATTTTAACAATCTGGCATACGTAGAGCTGCCGGGCACAGTTATTTGTGAGTACAAGGCTCGGGAACGTATTCACCGCGGCGTGCTGATCCGCGATTACTAGCGATTCCGACTTCATGTGGGCGAGTTGCAGCCCACAATCCGAACTGGGGCAAGTTTTATAAGGATTTGCTCCACATTGCTGTATTGCGTCCCGTTGTGCTTACCATTGTAGCGTGTGTGCAGCCCGAGATATCTAGGGACATGCTGACCTGGCGTCATCCTCACCTTCCTCTCCCGTGAGGGAGCAGTCTCGCCTGACACTTGTAACAGGCAACGAGGGTTGCGTTCGTTTCCCCACTTAAGGGAACAGCTCAAGCCACGAACTGACGACGGCCATGCATCACCTGTCATACACCCTCTAAGGCTTCCTACCTTTCGGTAGGCGTGCAGTATGATATCTAATCTCGGTAAGGTTCCTCGCTTAGCGACGAATTAAGCCACGCGCTCCACCGCTTGTGCGAGCCCCCGTCTATTCCTTTGAGTTTTAAGCTTGCGCTCGTACTACCCAGGCGGTCCGCTTAATGCGTTAGCTTCGTCTCTGAAAGGGTCGATTCCTCCAAAAACCAGCGGACAGCGTTTAGGGCGTGGACTACCGGGGTATCTAATCCCGTTCGCTACCCACGCTTTCGTTCCTCAGCGTCAAGAAAGTGCCAGTGAACTGCCTTCGCATTTGGTATTCCCCATGATATCAACGGATTTCACCCCTACACCATGAGTTCTGTTCACCTCTCACTTCTTCTAGTTATACCGTTTCCAACGCGAGCCTGAGGTTGAGCCTCAGGATTTAACGTCCGACTAATATAACCGCCTACGAACCCTTTACGCCCAGTGAATCCGGGTAACGCTTGAGGCTTCTGTATTACCGCTCCTGCTGGCACAGAATTGGGAGCCCCTTATTCATGGAGTAACGTCAATAAAATTCCTCCTCCATAAAAGGTGTTTACGCCCCTAAGGGCTTCATCCACCACGCGGCGTCGCTCCGTCAGACTTTCGTCCATTGCGGAAGATTCTCGACTGCGGCCTCCCGTAGGAGTATGGACCGTGTCGCAGTTCCATCGGTGGGGGTCAGGCTCTCACCTCCCCTATCCGTCATAGCCATGGTAAGCCGTTACCTTACCATCAAGCTGATAGAACGCAGGCCATTCCCAAAGCAATAAATTTTTACTCCGAAGAGACTATCAAGTATTATCCTGGATTTCTCCAGATTATCCCTGACTTTGGGGTATGTACCTACGTGTTCCTACCTCGTCTGCCATGGGTCTAAACCCATTCGACTTGCATGCCTCATCCACGCCGCCAGCGTTCACCCTGAGCTAGGATCAAACTCTAAGTTAAGACAGGTAGCTCAGTGAAATTAAGAATGAATAAACAAACTTAATTTCTCATTGTGCTTACCTGCGTCTAGACATTATTTCCGCGTGTACTTCATATCGCGTACTTATCTAGACATCCAAAGGATAAGACAAAAGAAAATATAATTTTAAATGAAACAAGAAGCGAAGCTTCTATGTTGAATTTATGTCTCAATTTTTCCAACTAAGGAAAATTGCTAGACCTCTTTTGTCTTGCTATTTTTTTTGTCACGTTCGTAATGTAACAAAAAAAGTGATGCATACAGTTGCAATGAAACGTACAAAGTACGCCGCTACCATTGCAACTAGTATTTCTGATGACCAACTCGTATCGGTCATCAAACGTATTTAATATTGTATGTAAATTAATCATACAATACCTCACAATTTGCATCATACGAAAGAAAGTAAAAACACAATAGTGCGTATACTTTCTGTAGGTGTGATACTCATTGAAGAGTATTGTCAAAGTACTGCGTGTCGTCTGAATGTCGAAGTCGAAACGACGTCATCAGTCACACAGTGTCCGCTATTATACAGACATTGAAATAAAGTGCAAGTCTCCTCTGTGACTTATGTGTATCGTCACTTTTACCTGAGAAATACTTGGGTTTCTGGTGATACAAGTAACAGTTTTATATGTGTACCATGCTACAATTTTTGCACTATAATTGTATGAATCGAAATTCATTGTTAGCGCTCATTGTTGAGGTAGGACCATTGCTTAGTTTTTTTATTGCCGGACAGTTTACTGACTTTTTTATAGCAGTAAGTATCCTGATGACAACTACCTTCCTGGCTGTGGGGCTCAGCTGGCATTTAGGAAAGCGTATTCCTTGGCTCCCTATCATCTCAGCCTTATTTGTAGTACTTGGTGGCCTGATTACCCTCTACTTTCAAGACCCCAATGCAATCATTTTTGCTGACACACTCTACTACGCGTGTATTGGGGGTACCCTAGGTATCAGTATCTACTACAAGAAACCATTATTAATAAAATTATTTGGCTCAGTGTTTGCTATTACAGATAGTGGTTGGCGACAGCTTACCTGGCGCTGGTGCATCTTTCTTCTGCTTGCTGCGGTAGCAAATGAACTGGCCCGAAATCTTCTGACTCCAGAAAGCTGGATTGAATACCGTTTCTTCAAAAGTTTTATCATAGTCCTTTTCGGCATGATGCAGTTCCGTCTGTCTGCTACCACCCGCCTACCTGGAGTATCAAACAAATGGGGGCTTCGTACACATACTGAAACACCTTCTGCATAGTAGTACTCTTTGCAGGTACACGGTACAATAGTCCACAATATGTCACAACAAGAAACAATTGTAATGTCTGTAGGTGGGTCACTTATTGTGCCCGACGGTATTGATACACACTTTTTATCATCATTAAAAGATCTTATAGAAACCGAGACGGCTAATGGCCGTCGTTTTATTATCATCGCTGGCGGCGGAAAGACTGCTCGACGGTATCAAGATGCAGCAGCTGAGGTAGCGAAGCTTACAAACGAGGACCTTGACTGGCTGGGTCTGCATGCCACACGCCTTAACGGTCACTTATTACTTACTATCTTCCGTGAGCTCGCTCACAGAGTGATGGTCACCAACCCTGACGATGTACTCGACATGCCCAAGGATGCGAAGCTCATCATTGCTGCCGGATACCGCCCGGGAGCGAGTACCGACTTGCGAGCCATTCAGATTGCACATCGAGTTGGTGCCAAGAAAGTCATCAACCTTTCAAACATCGACTACGTCTATACTGAAGACCCAAAGAAGAATCCGGACGCTGAGAAGATTGAGGACATTACCTGGGAAGACTTCCGAAAGCTCATCCCTGATGAATGGGGACCAGGGCTAAGCTCCCCCTTTGACCCCGTTGCTGCTAAAGAAGCACAGGCACTGGATATTGAGGTTGCCTCACTTAATGGAACGAAGCTGGTGTCATTAAAAAACTATCTTGACGGGAAACCATTTACTGGGACACGGATACATAACTAACATACATACATATAAAAAAGGGTAGCCAACGTGGTTGCCGCTTTTTTTGTAGTAGAGGGGATAACTCCTGGAGCCATACTACATATATTCCAACTTGCTATGAGCTATACCAGATACGGACTACTGGCAACCCACTACTGAAACTGTTGATTGATCAAGCCTTCCTGTAAAACCTAGATGGTCGATGCAATAGTATCCTCCTTCTTCAAGCTTCTTTTGCATCTTAAATACGTCTCCCTTGGCATAACAACCTACGTCTGACGGTAATCCTATACTCGTACACACGCCATCAAAGGTACTAATTATTGACTGATATCTAATAGTAGCTGTCTTATACTGCTCAAAAGAAAGCTGTATTTGGATTTCACGAGGATTACTGTCGCCACCTAAAAATTGTATCGCACCTAGAGAAATAAGAATTATGACAACCACAATCATGATTCCTTTTACAATAAACGATATAGAGAGACCTGCTTTAGAGGAACGTGTGACCTGCATATCATCATCATTTCTATATGTCATACTTATTTTTACTTAGTCTGTACTTACGTATCTCCTAACTTCAAAAGCCATGTTTTGTATTTTCTGGTTCTGACGGCTGCTGTTCTACTGGCTGTTCTGAAGAAGTCTCTACCGGAGATGATGGCACGGCACCTTGTGCAGAGGAAGTCTTCCGAGCCTGAGTAAAGAGCCTCCGTATTTGTTCTGGGGCATATCCACTTCCTGTAAGGGTGTCTGTGATAGATTGCTCGTCGTGTCCAGATTGTAACTGGGTGCGAACATACGTAACTTGCTCATCGCTAGTGGCAGCGCCTGGGGTAACTGAAGTTGCGCCGTCTGCAGGTGATGTGCCAATTAAAATAGATTTAACAGAAAAACCAGTTGGTACTGGGCCATACTTATTGGGACCCTCCTGACCTTTTATAAAAAGTAACAGTGTCCAGAATAGCAGAAGTACTGGGGGGAAGAACAGACATGGTGCGAGCCAGTACGATGACCATCCAATATCCTGGAGTCTTCGAGTCAATGGAGACCATACGTACACAACAAGCACTAGGAGAAGAGGCATGCCCACCAGCGGGACAATGGACGTAACAATAGTCGCTACAAGTAAAACAACTAACAGCAAAACGAATGAAACTGCAAACTGCAATCGATTCATACGTGTTCTAAATGGATTCATAAATTATAGGAAAATAATAATAACAGTACACACATCATACACCAAAGACTGCAGGCAAATCCTGCGGTCTTTGGTGATAGGGGTATTTATCCAATTTTTCGTAGCACGTCTTCTACTTGAGCATGGAGCTCTTTAAGAGTTCCATTGTTTTCAATCACAAAATCTGCAACTTTGAGTGTCCTAAAAATATTATTTTTATTGGGGTCATCAGAACCTTCTTCTTCTCTTTTTTGTTGCTCAATGAACTTCTCTTTAGAGATATTATCTTTTACGCCCCCTCGAGCTACTACCCGTTCATACCGGATATCTGAGTCAGCAGTAACCCCCAATACAACACCTCCGATACTTTTTATAAACTCAGCTTCAGGAACTGAGTGTAAGGCTTCAAATATAGCATCTTTAGGACTACCATCGGACATATACTGCGCATGTGTCTCAGCAGGAACACCTGCAGCATTTTGGGCACGTAATTCGTTTGCAATCCGTGCCATACCATCCCTATCGACTACCTCCCCTCTTTCTTCTAGAATCTCTGTAAGTAGATCACTACTAGAATAGTGTGCAAAACTTTTTATATCTTTCAAAAAATCAACTACAGTTCCTTTCCCACCACCAATTGAGCCTGTGATTCCTATTATCATATTTTATATAATGTGTATCAGTCCAGCGATTTGCCCAAGGGCAGAACAAATCGGGACATAAATTTGTAATAGTCGCTACGCTCGTGTACTCATTCAACTTTCCGTTCTGCGATAAATACCAGCAACGGGTTTGCTATACAGATAGATGAATAGGTACCAGCGAGCACTCCGACAATCAGTACCAGTGAAAATGTCTGAGTGACTTCACCACCTACAAAGTAGAGGGCTGTAAGGGCGACCAGTGTGGTTACAGAGGTATTGATTGAACGCATGAGGGTTTGTGATACTGACATACCTACAATCTCTGCAAATGGCTTCTGGAGAGTATACGTAATCTCTTCGCGCTCCATACTATCTGTCCCAACCACCATCACCTTCTTTTCCTGTCGATACTTCATGAGATTTTCCCGGACTCGGTCAAACACTACAATCGTGTCGTTTACTGAGTAGCCCAGCACCGCCAGTAACGCCATGATGAAGAGTACATCAGCTTCAACACCAAGGAAGTATCCCATAAGTGCCATGACTGCGGTTGGTACTATCACATCGTGCAACAGTGCGAGGATGGTAATACCTCCGTATACCCATGAACCTACTGGGTAGGACACTCCAGAAAAGGCAAAGGCTACGTAGAGAATAATAATCAGACTCACTGCGACAATCGCCCACAGTGCTTTGTCTTTTAGTTCTTGTCCAATTACTGGGCCAATGGAGGTGAAGCGAGTGATAGTCGAGTCTGTACCAGCAGAAAGTACCACTGATTCCACGGTGACACGCTCCCCTTCAGTCAGGTCGCGTGTGCGCAGGATGTAACCATCACGCCCTTCGTCGTCGAGTGTCTGACGTAATGAATAGCCACCAAGACCAAGCTCATCGAGCTCTGATGAGAGTGCCTCTTTTGCCGGACGTTCGGCATAGGACACTTCGGTAAGTGAACCGCCCGTGAAGTCGATACCAAGATTCAAACCAAGCGTTCCAATAATAACTCCTGCCCCCAGTACTACGGCAACCGCGATACCCAGTAAGACTTTTCTGTATGTGATAAATAGCATAATAGTTATTTAGTGTTTACGCCTGAATTGTAAAGCTTGGAAAGTATCGTTTTCTTCGTAATATGCGACTCTGGTAGAGCTAAGAGCAGGGTTCGTGTCACCAGCAACGCAGAAATCATTGATACCACGACACCAAGTCCAAACACGAGTGCGAATCCTTTCACGATAGATGTTCCAAACCAGAACAGGATGATGGCTGAAAGAAGACTGGTAATGTTTCCATCACGAATCGCGCTCCAGGCTCGTGCAAAACCATCTCGGGCTGCTTGATGACTATTCTTTCCGTTTCGGTACTCCTCTTTCATTCGTTCAAATACCAATACGTTTGCATCTACAGCCATACCAAGAGACAGCACCAGACCGGCTAGACCGGCTGCAGTGAGCGTTACCGGGATGAGCTTAAACAGTGCCAGCATCATGGCAACATACCCAATGAGTGAAATCCCTGCAACCAGACCCGGTAGTCGATACCACAGCATCATAAAGAGAATCACGAGCCCAAGACCAACAACTCCGGCTGTAACACCCTTGTTTAATACTTCTTCTCCCAAGGACGCTCCAACGGTCTGCGTACTGGCGAGCTCAATTGGTACTGGTAGAGCACCAAAGTTTAGGTTTTGTGCGAGTGCTTTGGCCTCTTCAGCAGTAAATCCTCCTGAAATAACTGCCCGCCCTCCTGCAATTGCTTCATTAATTCGTGGCGAGGAAATCATTTCTCCATCTAGAAAAATAGCTAGACTTTCCCCCGTGTGTTCTCGAGTGATTGTTTCAAACAAATCCCCTCCTTCTGCATTAAACACAATAGAGACAATTGGTTCATTTGAAAGCTGTCCACCACTGCCTCCAGCAAACTCCAGTGCTGCACTGGCGAGATATCGGCCTGTCAGTCCGGTATCAATAAAGGGACTGAAGTCTTCTGCTGGTTCTGCTTGGACTGAAACTCCATCAACTTCAACAGTCGCAACAGACTGCGCTTGTAGCGCTTCCTGATCAATCAGGCGAAACTCAAGCAATGGGGTCTTCCCTATTTCCGCTATCGCAGTGGAGACGTCTGTTACTCCTGGCAGTTCCACCACTAACCGCTCGACGGTATTTTCTGAAACAAAACTACTTCGTTCTACTTGTACAATTGGTTCTGAGACCCCAAAGGTGTTTACCCGCCGTTCAATCACGTCACGCAGGACATTCATCAAGTCAGCAACCTCTGCTGGTTCAATTTTGGAAACATCCGCTTCGTAGACAAGGTGTGACCCTCCGGCAAGATCAAGTCCTAATTTAAATGGATGCTGGGCATCTTCTGTCCCAGTGTTGGTGTATACGAAAAATCCGACTACTGCAATAAGTACGAGCACCCCAAGTGCATGGAATTTCCTAATAAAGGCCTCACTTCCCCCGGCTTCTTTTTTCTGTAAATTAATTTTAGACATATCTTGGCTACATTTATATCATTTCTGAGTCTTTCTTGCACTGTTTACTGCGCACTTGCTGTCACTACATTGCGCAACAAAACCGCTACCGTCACTGGGCCAATCCCTCCTGGTACGGGTGTTATCAATGACGCTTTGTGCCTGCAGTCATGATGTGCGTCTCCAGTAAGCTCTCCCCCTTCTTCAGTCGTGCCGGCATCAAAAATCACGACACCTTTTTTAATCATGTCAGCCTTTATAAGCGACGGGACTCCAGCTCCAAGAATAAGTATGTCGGCATTGGCGATAGCTTTGGTTGAATCTGCATCGTCAGACTCAGTAGTCAGCACGGTCACTTTCGCACCCTGACCACGCGCCCATACTGCTGCTGGTATACCGACTAATTTACCATGCCCTACCACCACCACATTCTGCGAGGCAAAGAGTACGTCGTGTCTCTGTGTAATCTCAGAAATAGCCCCAACTACTGGAGACATACACGATACTGCTGTACCATCATAATGCATACCATCAACGTCATACGACAGCGGAATAGCAGCCAGCACTGCATTGGTATCAATATGCGCTGGCAATGGCAACTGTACGATAATACCATCAGTTTGCATGCACGCATGCTGCACAGACTGGACCACTTCATCTGTAGTAAGGGCGTCTGGAAGTTCGACGATACTAATACCAATACCAACTTCAGTGGCCTTTCGTTTTTTCAGCTTTAAATACTTCTGGGTTTCAAAGTTTGGTGCACAGGTAAAAACGGTCAAGTGTGGCGCCTGTGATAGGTGTGTTATCTGATTTGCAATTTCTCTATAGAGATCTTTTGCAATGGCTTTTCCGTCAACAATCATGGGTGCAGTATAGCAAAATAACCATATAAAAACACCTAAACACCTAAAGTGGGGGCCATTTTGGGTGTTTAGGTGTTTTTGCTAGTGTGCCTATACGGTTGGCTTTGAATGTTTGTCGGCTGCTGGAACCCAATCTTCGTAGCGTCCATCGGTATACTGGAATGCATCCTTACTGGTGTGTTTGCAGGCGTATACCTTTGCGAGCTTCTCACCACTCATGACTACTGGATATGAATAGAACCGCCATGAACCGGGGCAGGTTGGAATACGTCCTTGGGTAGCATGCCAGAAAAAGAAGAATGCGAACCGTGCCATCCAGGGCGTAATCGGCAAGACTTTCTTTCCTACGGCCTTAGCCATATCACCTGCATAGACCGCCTCAGACACTGGTGTGATATTAAAGGCATTGTACTCCCAGTCTACATCATCAAATACAAACTTTGTCACAATATCAGTCACGTCGTCTTCGTGAATAAACTGCCGTACCCAACCTGCGGTTGCTGGCACGAATGATGTCAGTGTCGTGATTACTTTGTTTATAAAACCACCTTTGAGATTTCCTGAAAGGGCTGACTGCAGACCAAACCGAATACGCATGTAGCGCCCTCGGGGTCCAGTTACTGCTGCAGGTCGTACGATAGATACCTGTGGCAGGGTCGCACCATCTGACTTGAGCGTGTTGTACATCGCTTCTAAGTTTTCTTCAGTCACCTTCTTTTCATGAGCATAGATGTAGTCATCGTCACGGAATCCTTCGTCCTCAGTAAAGAGATGGTCGAACCGGTTGTCGCTACGAGCTGAGTATGAAGACGCAGTAGAGAAATAGACAAACTTCTTCACTGATGGTTGCGATAGTGCAAACTCAAATACCTTGTCTGATCCATCGACGTTCCATCGCCACTGCTCTTTTGCATTTCCATACATCGCACGTATCTGCCAAGCTGTATGAATTACCGCGTCAGGCTTGTGGGCAGCAACAATCTCCTGCCACCCATCATCTGCCATATTGTGCTGGACGTACGTCACTTTTGGGATATTCGAACACCACTGCCCTTGTGGTTCTTTATCAAGCGCAATAATCTCTTTGACATCTTCCCGCTTTGACAGCTGGTCACACAACATCTCCCCTACGTACCCAACACCGACAATTAAAATAGTTTTTTGTTCCATATAGATGTATATAACGTTGCCTATTTTACCATAGTTACGTAGCACGCCTGAACTTACCTACCAAGATATTACTTTGGTAGTGTAATAACAATGCCAAATCGGGACAACAATGTCTTAAGGGTTCGTAGTGCGATTTCTATATCAAGCATCATTGAGCGGTTTTTTACATAGTACAAGTCGTATGACAATCGATCGCGAGATTCTTCAATTGACTGCGGGCTGATATTGTCTTTCATGTATTGCTGATGGGTTTGCGCCCACCCTGTTACACCAGGTTTTACAAAATTACGGATGTTGTAGTACGGTATTTCTTCAGCGAGTCGATTTCCTAAACCGACGATATCGTTGCGTGGACCAATCAGGGACATTTCTCCTTTAAGAATATTAATACATTGTGGCAACTCATCGATGCTTGTCTTCCTCAGGATAGCACCCACTTTTGTAATTACATTTTCCTTTTGTATATCTTCTTGGAGCCACGTTCCACTACCAGCATCGTTGCTCGTCATTGTCCGTATCTTATGTACCCTAACTGGCTTGTTTTGCTTCCCAATTCTATCTTGCGTAATAAAGATAGACCCTTTACCTTCAATGCGCATTGCGAGAATAATGAATGGCATCATGAGTCCAAGTAGCATCAGTAGCACTGCACTAACAACCATGTCAAATCCACGCTTGGCTGCTTCATACACGAGGCTTTTAGACTGTGACACATGACTGATGAACCAATCATATCGCAGGGCTGACAGAGGGACTCTGTCAAACGTGTCTTCATACACTTTATAAAAATCAAGGAATGTAAATTCAAATTTAAGAAAGGCTAAATCAAATACTGTCGGCATTACGGACTCCATAGAATCCTCTGTGGAGTTTGCGACAATAATCGAAATATTCTCTTTTTCAATAAGACTTAATAATTTCTGTTCAAAATTCTTAGTATCTGCCACAGTAGCACTATCAATAATACGCACAAAAGAATAATTGTACCGTTCATTGTTATTAACTTCATCCACCAGGGAAATAGCCTCAGCTCCGTCTGCAATCAAAATAGCTTTATGCAGATTCTTTGGTGAAAAGTAATTAAATAACTTCAGTCTCCATACGGCAATAAGTATCACCGATATACCAAAGTAGAGTACCAAGTTCACCTTGGGAGCAATACCCAAAGGAAGAACAAAGAACAGCAGAGCGCTGATGAGCATGTTCATAAACTGAGTATTCAAAATACGGCTAAAGAGCAGGCTTTTTAAGAAAACAGTATGCTTATCATAGAGCCCTGCTATGTAGAAAATAAATAGCCAGATGCCAGATAATAGCAAAAATGGACCGGCATGATCACCTAGCAATTGCGTGTTCGGGATTGCGAAGTAGCGGATACTGAGCATGAGATACAGAGAAATCACAAAGCATACAATGTCGCCTGCGATAAGTATTACTAATTCTCTTCTTCGTTCACCCATATTATATAGTTGTGTGTTCATCCTACAGAAAGACTCAAAATTGGCAAGCGTATAGGTTGTATCTTAGTTCTCATACTGAATGTTATACTAGAATACAGTACCAGAACTGCCTGACAACATTCAATTATATGACACCAACTAGACAAACAAAAGTACTCTTCTTGATAACGAAATCAAACTGGGGTGAAAACGAGAACTGCTTCTCGTTTTCTCCGGTCCGGAGCGAAGCGTCGGAACAGTCGATGTTGAACAAAGTGAGACAGGCTGTAGGAGGTCCTTCCCAGTTACTTAGCAACATACGTAATTTTTTACCGCATGGATAAGCATTCAAACAGATTAAAAGTACTCTTCTTGATAACCAAGAGTAACTGGGGAGGCGCCCAGCGCTATGTCTTTGACCTGGCTACCAATCTCAATTCAGATCAGTACGAAGTGGTAGTTGCACTAGGAGGAGATGGAGAGCTTATACCAAAGCTAGCGGAGGCTGGTATTGGAACCATCAACATTCCCGGACTTACTCGTGACATTTCTATCATCCAAGAACTGAAAGCAATGTTTGCTATCGCCAGTATCATTCGGAAAGAACGCCCTGATGTACTGCACGTAAACAGCTCCAAGGCTGGCGCAATTGGTACCTTAGTAGGCCGAGTACTCAAAGTACCTCGTGTGATCTTTACCGCGCACGGATGGGCTTTTAATGAAGACCGATCACAACTACAAAAGAATGTGTTTAAAATACTGCACTGGGTAACGGTATTCCTAAGTCATCGTACTATCGTAGTATCAACTGCTACCAAGACACAAATGAATTGGCCTGGAGTGCAAAATAAAATGACCGTGATTCATCCTGGACGTTCGATTACGGGCTTGAAACACCGCTTCGAAGCCCGAGGGATTCTAGAGACAAAGATGGTTGATGCAGTAGCTAATCTATCTGAGTATCACACCGATATCTGGGTAGGTACGATTGCTGAGCTGCATCCTGTAAAACAGCTCAACAGAGCCATAGATTCTATAGCTTCACTGTCTCGAACGATACCTACTGTACGGTATATTATTATCGGTGCTGGTCAGTGTAAGTCTGCTCTGCAACAGCAAGTAGCAAATCTTGGAATTGAACAGCATGTTTTTTTTGCTGGTGCAGTCCATGAAGCAGCGCGACTACTACCAGCCTTTGATGTGTTTGTACTCCCTTCAGAATCAGAAGCTTTTGGGTATGTACTGCTTGAGGCGGGCATTGCGCACGTTCCTGTTGTTGCAACAAATACTGGCGGGGTTCCTGACATCATCACCAATAACAAAACTGGACTTCTAGTCCCTGTGCATGACACCCCCGCTTTGACACGAGCCCTTCAGACGCTTCTTACTGATACGAAAATGCGAGAAAAACTAGCAGACGCGAATGCAACTGTTGCAAACGAATTCACTCTCGAGAACATGGTAGAGAAGACAACCCAGCTATACTCCAAGTAACTACTCCTCAACAATCACCAGGTTTGTTGACTCGTACTGTGTCTTAGCATAGCGACTCATCGCCATTACTATACCTATACCTAGGAACTCAGTTACTAGGTGTGTACCTCCATAGCTCAAAAATGGCACGGTTGTTCCTGTCACTGGCAACAGCCCTATATTCATTCCGATATGTACAAAAAAGTGACTTACGAAAAGTATTGCAACCCCGGTAGCAAACAACCGTTCAAAATTACTGTCCGCCCGAATTGCATGGAGCAATAAGCGACTAATAGCAACCCCAAATAACAAAAATAATACGATAACTCCTAAGAGTCCCCACTCTTCAGCAAAAGCGGCAAAAATAAAGTCAGTTTCATACTCTGGTAAGTACTGGAGCTTAGACTGGGTTCCATACCCAATACCTTTTCCAATCAGCTGTCCCGACCCGACTGCAACGGTCGACTGATAGGCATTATACCCAGCGCCTTGTATATCAGACAACGGGTCTAAAAACGTGGCAATACGGGCTTTTTGATAGTCCTGGAATGCGAACTGCCACATCCCTCCAAAAGCAAGTGTCCCCAGAAGAAATACAACAGCCAGATGCTTAGGCTTAATCCCAGCAACCAATACCAGGCCAAACCAGACAAAAAAGAGAATAATAGCAGACCCGAAGTCAGGCTGAATAAACACCAATCCGAAAAACAACAGGGCATACAGCCCAGAAATAATTATGTGTCTAAAGTCTCCAATGAGCTCATGACGCTTAGAGAAATACTTTGCCAGCACCAGAATGAGCACAATTTTTGCCGGGTCAGACGGCTGCAGAGAGAAAAATCCTAAGTCAAAACGACTCTGCGCACCAAGTGTCACTTCCCCGACAAACAGTACCAGCACAAGCAGAAACAAAAAGGAAAGATACAGACCAAACGTTGCATTACCAATCCGAAGAAATCGATAATCAGGAATCATTGCAAGCAACATAATCCCAACCGCAGTTACAATCCAAATCAGCTGTCGCTCAAAGAAGAAGTTATCTCCTTGGAATGAGTACATCGTTACCAGACCCATACCAGTTAGCAACAGGCATGATCCTACTAGCCATATATCGAATCCTTTCAAGAGTGAGAGTACTGTGCGCATAGAACCCTATTCTACCGAATAATGCGACTGTATCCAAGGAGCAAGGCACAACCACAGCTTTTATCAGCCAAACACACGTGGTATTATTTCAACATATGAGCAACATTGAATTTAATGAAGAACAGTACTCTCAGAACAACTTCAAAGTACCAAAGCCATCTAAAATGGCTTCCTTGGTAATCAGTACTGGTCTAGCAAAAGATGAGAAGGGTGCGAATATTGTCCTAGTTGGTGCGATTGCTGTATTGGCGGTCATATTTTTTATTGCCATTTCTTCGGGACCTGACGAGATAGAAGTTGTACCAGCTGGCGACCCTTCATTGCAATTACCCCTATGAGCACAAAACGGAACGGGTTCATTAAAACTCGCGGCTTTACCCTAATAGAGCTTTTAGTAGTGATTGCTATTATTGGGACATTGGCGAGTGTGGTGTTGGCCAGTTTGAATAGTGCGCGGGTAAAAGCGCGCGATGCTGCACGGCTTGTTTCTATGCAAGAGATAACAAAAGCTTTGCAACTCTATTGGTTAGATAACGATGGTGTGTACCCCAACAGAGCACCCAACAATAGCTGTGCAACAGGTGGTAATTCAGTCGCTGCTCTCTGCCAACTTACCGAAGAACTAACCCCAAGATATATCCCAAATTTGCCAATAAACTCAACCTACACAAACGGATTTTTATACAGCTCTGGTGACTACGCTACTGGATACACTCTGTTAGTTCGTCTTGAAAAAAACGCAGCTGCCGGAGGTGCTATTTGGTGCAACATTAGAGTTGGAGGTGATAACTCATGGAGTTCGTGGAATGTGCCGTGTTCATAAATGCCAGACAAGACGATGACGTAAGCTGATATTGCAGATTCACCTAAAACCCCTCCACAAGCTGGTGTGATTTATCTGTAGCAGGGGTTACCAATGACTTATGTGGAATGAGTCAGTGTAAGGAAATAACCGATTCTTTTTATATAAAATAGCTTTTATACACAGTGCACAATCACCTTGCATACACCCTATGATATGTAAAAATGATACTAATCAGTGACTTAAAGACGACTGGAAGCTGTCTACTGAAAGATCCTATTCGCTCCGCACAGAAAACAGGTGCCATTTATACACCTCCTTTTGCAAACTATTAGAATTTGAGTGGAATAAACATGGATATACACCTATTGACACAACACTCTTGTATACCAACACAAATATGCCATTATAGAGTGTATGAGCAACATTGAATTTGGCGAAGAACAGTATTCTCAAACTACTAATGCAGGGCATAAACCATCAAAGATGGCTACTGCATTAATTGCACTTGGTGTTGTTAAAGATGAAAAGGGAGCTAATTTTTTATTGTTAGGGGTGATTATTATATTAGTAATTATTGTATGTATATCTTTGCTGGATGGCACACAAACTAATTTCCCAACCCAAGAGGAGAAAAGGGCTTCACAGAGAGGTGCTGAATAAATATATGCCAAGGAAAAATAAATTCTTCAGCAAACATCAAGGATTTACACTGATAGAACTTCTTGTGGTTATAGCAATCATGGCACCCTAGCCAGCGTGGTATTAGCGAGCCTGAATACTGCGCGAGACAAGGCTGTAGACGCAAAAAGATTATCTGAAATGAAGCAAATCGCTCTTGCACTAGAATTTTATTATGATGAAAACGGTCGTTACCCTAGCTCAGATCATGACGACTGCATTGGATGGGACATAGGAAACATCGATTATCAACTTATATCTGGAGGCTTAGGACCTGCAATGCCCAACCCGCCTGAAGATACAAGTGCTACGGGCAACTGTACAAGATATCGATATTACAGATACGATGCTGGATCATATGCCTGCAGTAGTAGTCAGGGTGCTTTTTATGTATTAGGAGTTGTTGAGCTAGAAACAAGCAATCGACCATATCCAAGTAGTCCAGGATGGTCGTGTCCCCCCAGGAATTGGCAAACTGAGTTTGACTGGGTAACAGGAAACTTTGAGAACTAAGAAAAAAAGCAAACAATATACGTGGTAAAGTAAAAGAAGCAACACTTATTATGGTCCTGGTATTTCGTTTATTGATTCAAGCTACTAAAGCCAGCACTTGTTTTCGTGATAATTTCTATAATTGCCGCTCCATCTTCACAAATCTCAGAAGTAATTGACCTGTAGATACTGTCAATATCACCAACTGACACTGCTTTGTATGCCTGCCTGGGACTACTTGCCAGTTGTGTCACAAAGTCCATATTTACATTATCACCTAAGCCGATAGCAAATACATTAACTCCTTGTGCTCGTACTGTCGCAGCGGCTGTGAGGGCATACTGCTCTGGCTCTTCATCTGGTGCAGTCGCCAGACCGTCAGTGAGCAAGACCATTACTTTTCGTGCTTCGACACTATGCCGTAGCGAAGTTAACTCCTCTCCACCACGGTACAAGGCGTCTCCCGTGTTGGTACTTCCAGCCTCTTCTCCAGGGTCAATTGTAAGGGCGGCTATATCTGTCGCTACCTTCTGCACATCTCCCGTGAGAGTATTTCGTACAATGGCATCACTAGCAAACGTCACTAGTGCTACCTGATCTCCTTGCTGAAGTCGGGCAGTAAATGCTTGCGCAGCAGCTAGTACTGATGTCACTGGTTGTGGAGGTGTATCACCATCGTTATTCATACTCCCAGAAAGATCAATAGCAAGCAGCACATCAGTTGGTACGTCACAACTACGCAGTGTCTTGGCAATGGGCTCAGGCCACGTAAACACTGCCGTCTGCGTACTTCGGGGTGCAAAATTATCTATAAAGGTTCGTGAGGACGTGAGGGCATTACCTTGAGCATCAAAAATCGTCGCAACAACCTCAGCTTCTCTTACGCTGGTCAGAGCATTGTTATAAATTTGCGCCTCAAGGCGGGGACGTGCATCTGCACCAGTTAGCTTTCGTGACTGCACCGTAAACTGCTCTCTTCCAGCGGATGACTGAATCCAGGTAGTGATATCACCAAGCTGCATAATGGTCTGTGTAGGAACTCTTCCTTGCGTATCGATACGGGCTTCAAACACTGGGTACACGCTATCAGGAGGCAAAATCGTTGTGCCTGAACGTTCTGTGATAAGTCCTTGTGAATCATACAAAGACATAGTGTACGGCACTTCTGGAGAGGCTGCGGTGAGATTGTTATTTTCGATGTATGCAACGGCATTATACTGCCCGTCTGTTACACGGAAGCTTCGTGACCACTGCACAGCTGGTGCCGTCACATCAAACACACAAATACGATTACACACCCCTCCACAATCAGTCCCCCGTTCTTCTCCATTCTCTCTGCCATCAAAACAGGTTGGCGCAGCGTAAAAGGTGGTTACATATACCAGACCTACAACAATCACCCAAAAAGCCCCAAACCCAGTTCCGTACTGCACTCGACGATAAAATGCCCACTTCCGTATAATACTCATTGCATACATTGTACCAAACAAATGCCCATAGGTGCTTCTCTTTAAAGAATAATTCTCAAAGAGCGATGAATCCATATCTGACCCTAACATGCCCCAGCCAATTAAAGACGAACAGTCTGCCAAATAAAAAAGTTGCCCTAAGGCAACTTATACGTGATGGCGGGGGTCGGCGATACACCGACCCCAAGCTTCTCCCTTAACCGCAGTTCAGTATGGGTAGGACATTCACGTATTGTGCTTGTTTGCCGTGGGGACTATGTGACCCGGAGCCCTGTTTCCCTGTGCGATTACTACCAAGTAGACTTCCTAGCTACTGTCGTTTACCCGCTGCTTATAAATAAGCTAACTCACCATCATAGACTAATCTTAGGGCATGGCACACCTAAATGCAATAGTATTAGTCAATAACATAAGTTCAGAATTCTGCTGTGAATAAGTGAACAAGCTTAGTAATTATCACGGATATATGTCGAAATTTTCCTTTTGGGCAAATTCATGGACGAAGCTGAAAGCGCCAACCTCTAGCAGGAAATCTCTGCTTAATAATTAAATATAATAAAAACCACGAAATTAAATGATGAAAGGAACGTAGTGACTATTCAGAATTTATGTTGCTGGAAAATAGTGAGCTTACGAACATATTTTCTGTACGCAGAGTGCAAGACTTTTTCTCTCCTTGAGAAAATCGCTGGACGAAATTCAAAACTCTATGTTGAATGAACAAAGGAGCGTAGCGACTATTGTGAATTTAGATCCCAATTCCTTCCTTTCCTAGAAGGAATTGCTGGACTGGCGCTGACCTACTTCGTCAAATGAGCAAACAAACCAAAATTTATTTTTGTTTGTTTTGTGAATGCAGACGAAGAAAGCTCTGCTTACCCTCTGGAGAGTACAGACTCTATCTTGCAGGACTAAATATAATAAAAACCACGAAATTGAAATTCAAAACTCTATGTTGGCGCTGACCTACTCTCCCTCTTGCGAAGTACCATCGGTGCTGGTGAGCTTAACTTCCGTGTTCGGAATGGGAACGGGTGGACCCTCGCCGCCGAAGCACCAACATAGAATTTTCAATAAATTCGTGGTTATTATACATCACGGGTTACGCAATAATTTTAAAGGGAATTAAAACTATTGCGTAACCCACGATATTGATTCGTAAATAACTACTTTCTGTCTATAACAGGCAAAACCTGTTATAGACTGACTTTTACAACACACACCGTACACACAATCAAATTGTATAGCTTGCCATGGATGAAAAACGGAGGAAATTTCGAGGCGTGGAGTAACAATAATTGAAGTGGGCCCTTAGGCCAGCGCCAATTATTTTTTCTTCACAACACTGAAATTATCCAGTTTTTCATTCATGGGTGATGTGCAGCATTCCCTATGGGAAACTACGTCTTATTAGTACACCTCGGCTGCACGCATTGCTACGCTTCCACCTAGTGCCTATCAACCTCATCATCTCTGAGGAGACTTAATGATACCTCATCTTCAAGTTGGCTTCCCGCTTAGATGCTTTCAGCGGTTATCCATTCCAAACATAGCTACCCTGCGGTGCCACTGGCGTGACAGCAGGTAGACCAGAGGTTTGTTCATCCCGGTCCTCTCGTCGTGTGTTCCCCTGTTTCCAGGAGCACAGACTATACCTTCACCTTTCTCATATGAACAAATGAGCTAAGGGGCAACATGTTATCAATAGAGAATGTCAATTCCATGTCCAAAGACATCATATTGATTCAAAACATCTACCGATCCGCAACACGAGGTTATTCGTGCGCTGAGTCGTTACGGGGTCAAACCAAGTTGTGCATACAGTTCTTCTTTAGTTTTACGTTTCTTAGAATCGTAATTCGCATTTTGAATAGTAACTATATATGAAACAATCTTTTTCAGATCATTCATAGTCATATCTTTAAGTTTCGTTTTTATGAGAAGCTCACATGCATGCATGAGTGCTTCACATTGCACGTCCTTAAACCGTATATACGGTTGAAATGCTGACAATAATTCACAAACTGTTTTGTATCCTTGGATACGCAGTTCACTCATACCATCATTTCGTGTTGAGATATACCCAACACCAAGAAACTTCTTCATCCAAAGAAGATGGTGTTCATACCGAGAATCTTGATATAAGCAGATTGTTGCCATGAAGCGAATACCACGCGAGCTATCGCTGCGTTTTTTCACTTGTAGCATCAAGCTGCCATCACCATCAAGAAATCCGGCAATATAAGCTGTATGTTCACTTGATCGACTTCCCACGGTATTACCTTAAAGAGGATTCTGGTCCTCAAGCAAATTATATCATGACTGGACCGTACATAATATAATTCTTGGACTAGAAACGTATGAAGGTTTCACCGTTATGAGTTGCGTTTTCGACAGCCGTTTCCAGCTGAAGTAGCAATTTCTTACTAGGGATAAATCTCGTCAAGTATCGACGCCTGCAGTAGATAGGAGACCAACCTGTCTCACGACGGTCTAAACCCAGCTCGCGTGACTTTTTAATTGGCGAACAGCCAAACCCTTGGGACCTGCTCCAGCCCCAGGATAAGTCGAGCCGACATCGCTGTCGATTCTATGTATTTATTAGCATAATGTAGCGTGAGATACATTATAAAGTACATAAAGGGTCTCACATTACTGTGAGGATCGGACTATATCTTCATCCAAATATTATTGTGGCGAACCACTAATTTGGAGATTGGCGTGTAGTCTCTGAGGGTTCTTCATATCATACTAATGACGTAGAAGTCTTCCCTGCTGATTGTCCCAACCATGCAATGTTTTCAAGCCGCGCAGCGTATTCTTTCGAATTACTGTTTGGGCCTTGCATGCTTTTGTTTTTAGGCTTGGGAGTTCCAGCATATAGCCAATTGGTTTTGGTAGCACATTACTGCGCTAGGCACCCCGATGTAATGTAAACTTTCATAAACAAAATTTAAGGTGCCGAACATTGCCGTCGCTATGGACGCTTGGGCAATACTAGCCTGTTATCCCCAGGGTAACTTTTATCGGGTAATCTCCGGATGCATCTAAAGCATACCATCGGTTCACTATGCTCTACTTTCGTATCTGTTCGGCATCTACGCCTTACAGTCAAGCCAACTTATGCCATTGCACTATCATCACGGTTTCCATTCGCGACTAGTTGACCTTGAGACCCCTCCGTTACTCTTTAGGAGGGTAGCGCCCCACTAAAACTGCCCACCACGCACTGTCCCTGAAAGGTTTTTCCCTCCAGGTTAGAGACTGCCGAAATTAAGATGGGTATTTCATATTGCGACTCCACGGTACCCGAAAGCCCGCTTCAAAGTCTCCCCACTATACTACACATAAATTCAACAGCCCCAATACGAAGCTACAGTAAAGCTCCTGGGGTCTTTTCGTCTAACTGCAGGTACCCGGCATCTTTACCGGGATTGTATTTTCACCGAGCAGGTCCTTGAGACAGTTTCCCGGTCGTTACGCCATTCGTGCACGTCGGAACTTACCCGACAAGGAAATACGCTCTATTTTTCCTTTATTTGTGTATACGCCTTCAATGTATACGTGCACAATAGGACTCTATCTTCAACCGCTTCATTACTAAAGGTTGGTTGTGTAACATTTGGTCTCTTGTTGGTTACAGTCGGACTATGCGGACATTACTGTACGCAAGGTAACTGTGGCTCAGGCTGCTTACCCTATAATCGTTCCAGTCCGTAGAACGAACTTCCATCTTATACATAAGTTTGGAAATGCGCTCTACCTTAGAACGATTATAGTTATCGCTGACATTGACCGGGGCTTACACAGCCCAGCAAAACAAACCGAAGTTCATTTCACCATCCGTGTTTAACCTTCCGGCATTGGTCAGGCGTCACCCCCTATACATCCTCTTACGAGTTCGCAGGGAGCTGTGTTTTTGGTAAACAGTCGCCAGGAAATCTTTCGCTGCGGCCCACTGATACCCGAAGGTATGTGGGCAGACCTTATCCCGAAGTTACGGTCGCTTTTTTGCCGAGTTCCTTAAGGACCTCTCACTCGTTCGCCTTGGTCTTCTCGACCTTACCACCTGTGTCGGTTTAGGTACGGTACCAATGTGTTTATGCTTAGAAGTTTTTCTCGGAAGCGTGCTCCCCTTTTCTGATCAGCCGTAGCTTCACATTCAGACTCTACTTGGGTTTAATGTTATCCGGATTTGCCTAAATAACACCCTCATAGCTCCAACATCAATCCAATAAGATGTAAAGAGTACAACGCTCCGTCCCTCCATCGCAACACATCAGTGTGCAGAAATATTAATCTGCTATCCATCGCATCCCCCGTTCGGGATCTGCTTAGGACCGACTAACCCTGGGCTGATTATCATAGCCCAGGAAACCTCGGTATTTCGGCGGGAGGGGGTCTCACCCTCCTTGCGGTTACTTGTGCCGGCATTCTCTCTTCCATACGCTCCACCGTCGGTCTCCCGTTGGCTTCATAGCAGAATGGAATGCTCTCCTACCACTCCATATTTCCGAAGAAATATAAAATCCGCAGTTTCGGTAATATACTTGAGCCCCGTTCATTTGCGGCGCAAGGACTCTCGACCAGTGAGCTGTTACGCTATCTTTAAAGGATGGCTGCTTCTAAGCCAACCTCCTGGCTGTTGGTGAATCCTCACCTCCTTGTTTTGCACTAAGTATATATTTAGGGACCTTAACTGGCGATCTGGGCTGTTTCCCTTTCGACCAATGGAGCTTCTCCCCCATAGTCTAACTGCCGCGCTGTAACCTACTGGTATTCGGAGTTTGATAAGAAAGACGAGCTTTCGCCCTGTTCTTCCTTTCCAGTGCTCTACCCCCAGAGGGATCACGCGACGCCAACCCTAAAGCTGTTTCGGAGAGAACCAGCTATTACGGAATTCGATAAGCTTTTCACTCCTTACCACAAGTCATCCGATGATTTTGTACGGTCAACCGGTTCGGGCCTCCACGGCATTTTACTGCCGCTTCACCCTGCTCATGGCAAGCTCATCCCGTTTCGGGTCGTATCCCTGCCCTATATTCGCGCTATTCACGCTCGCTTTCACTGCGCCTCCGTGGGGTTACCACTTAGACAAAGGACAAAGATACACTCGCCGGCTCATTCTTCAATAGGCACGCTGTCGACCCGCAGGTCTCCAACTCCTTGTAGATGTATGGTTTCAGATCTATTTCACTCCCCTTTCCGGGGTTCTTTTCACCTTTCCCTCACGGTACTAGTTCACTATCGGTCTTTACATATATTTAGCCTTACGAGTTAGTGCTCGCAGATTCATCCGAGCTATTCATGTCTCGGACTACTCAGGAGCGGAACCACGAGAGTCGTATAAATTTCGCATACGGGACTATAACCCTTTAGAGTCAAGCTTCCCAGCTTGTTTTGCTATCTATACAATTTGTAACTCTCTGCAACTAAATGCAGACTCCGTCCTACAACCCCACACATATAAATACGTATGGTTTGGGCTGTTCCCGTTTCGCTCGCCGCTACTAAGGGAATCGCAAGAACCTTCGTCCTGAATACAATGGCATTTTGAATAAATTCAAAATAGTGTAATCCAGAACGAAAGTTCCATATATTGCTTTCTATTCCTACAGGTACTTAGATGTTTCAGTTCCCTGCGTTCGCTCCTACATACATAGGTTACTGCTGATAGCAGTAGGGTTTCCCCATTGGGACATTTCCGGGTCAAAGGTTGATTGGCACCTCACCGGAACTTATCGCAGCCATTCGACGTCCTTCATCGCTTTGTAAAGCCAAGGCATCCACCATACACCCTTCATTCCCATAGGGAATGCTGTACACCGCTGTACAATTTGTTGAGTGTATTCTCTAACGCATCTACGCATTAGAGAAAGTTTGTTTCAAAAAGATTAAATACTAACTCTTTGAAACTCGGTATGTGTTGTGTTGTGAAGATGATTCATTCCATGAAAGTCATCTTCACAACGTTGATTGTCTGTCGTGGACGAAAAGACCCTGAGAAGACATTTATATGTCTTCTCAGAATGATACTAAGTACCATTCAATCTTTACACGACAGACTACCTATGTCCATGTTGCATAACGAGTAACGGAAGCAACATGAACCTGCCTACTGGGCGTCGATTCCGCAGTAGGACTTTTCGGAACCCCTATCCTAGATGGGGTTCCTGTAGTTATTCACGATGTCAACGATCGCGAGTTTCTTTAGAATATTTTTTGATGTAAAAAGCCGCTGTGCGCGGCGATAAACTCTTGCGAATTTATAGTGCGCTATGCCTCTTTTTTACAAATATTCCTAAACACGTAGGGGCTATTCTATACGAGTTCAAAATAAAGTCAAGCGCTCAGTCTGGATAGTTTCAATGGGCAATACTTCTATTATATGTAAAGAATTTCCCACCCTAAAAGGGTAGGTCTCCAGGGATTCTTTGCTAGCTACAGTTACGGCCTCCACCATTCTTTTTCATACGTCCAGAATTTTCTGTCACAAGCGAAAAGAAAATTATTGACAATACTAGTAAAGAAAAATCCAGATAAAACTTTTAGTTATATCTGGATTTTTGGTACTTTATGGCCTCTTTAGCTCATCTTTAATCCCGATTCTATCAAGGATTACTTCATGCGGGTAGTCAAATACATCCCGTATGAGCTTGTCATACATTCCTACTCGATAAATCAAATCCTCTGAGGTGAATGATGCAAAGCGTATTTCAATACCAAGTTCTGCTTCAAGACTCCGAATTGCATTCTCTACCTTCCCGGCTGGAAGCTTCTTCATAGAAACAAGTATGTCTAAACGGTGTTCAAAATCTTTTACAAAGATTCCAGCAACACATATAAAGTCAACTGGCCCAGCCTTTCGTAAGTGCGCGAGTACGGTCTTTCCATTTATAGGGGCGGTCTCAAAGAGAAATGTTTGCAGTGCTTGTAGCTCAGTAAATTTTTTGTTCAAGGCATAGCCCTGTGCACGTACCTTAGTCTCACTTCCTTCTTCTTTCTGCACATAGATTTGTTTTTTCTTAATCACACCAGCTTTTTCAAGGGCGGTGATTTCAGTTCGTGCAGTTCGTCGCACCAGTCGAGCCCGCTTCGAGATATCATCAAAGGTGAACTCTTTAGAAGGATTAAATAGGAAAAAACGAAGGAGTTTTACTCGGGCTTGGCTTCCAAACAGGATTGTAAGTGGGTCAGCAGACATATCAGATATTTATTGGTCCATACTATAGCATGTAAGGAGGTTTGGGTAGATGGACAGGAAGAGAGTTGGTGTTCTAAATAACCATTGCAAAACAACGGACTATTTCTTATATGCATCAACATACTACCTATCTATCATGTCTTTACAAGCTAGTAACTAAAACAATCCAGGAAGCTGTTAGATACTATGTACATCCTCCGCACTTAGATTGAGTATCTATGTATTCTTCTGAATCAAAGAGCTTACAAAAGTTTGATACGGTATACCTTCACGTGCAGCTGCAGCCTTTAGGCGAACGAGGTTACGTTGCGATAGGCGGACTGTGATTGCTTTATTTTTTTCTAGTGTAAATTTTGCTGCCGCTTCTAACTCGGCCTTTTGTTCTTTAAAGTTTTCTACAGGAGAATAGTCACCACGTTCAATAGCGGCTTCAAGTTCTAATTCTTCTTTATCTAGAATTACATTATCAAATTTATTATTCATGATATTTTATTTATTTAAATATTTTTTAGTATCTGCACTACATGGATAAATAGTTTTTAGGAAAAATTTCTCGTCATCTTCTACATATGGAACTCGGTATATATAGTTCTCAATATTAATTAAGAATACTTGCTGATGTTCATATGGAATGTGATTATCTATTATCTTAATTACTTGGCCAAGATGTATGTATTCCATACATATTTCAAATGAAATCCCTCGTTCTTTAATTAATTTCTTATTTTTTTCTTCATCCCACTCAAAGTACTTCATTACTAGTATGATATACAATGTATGTCAAATTGTCAATACTTCTATTCCTTTTTTGCGCCTGGGTATAGAGGATATTTTGGGTAAATAGACAGGGAGCGAGTTGGTGGTATGGAACCAGATCAATTGTGTAAAAGAAATATCTATGCTTTCCTAAGACTGCACACAACCAGAGGAGATTCAAATGCGGGTACCTGTTTTAGGTTATCCAGGGTTATTTACCCCAGTACTAACGACACCATTGGGTCACATGAGTCCGACGGCCATCGATAGAAGATTAGCAACAATTTCTGGAAAGATGCTCGATGGCACCGCCACTGAGGCTGACCAGAAGTTACAAGAAACACTGGCTGAAATCCGTCGGAAAAACCTGGTTAAGTTACCCAGAGTCGCTTAGCCTGCAAACACTCAGTTACAAAGGGCCGCCACATTTGTGAGCGGCCCTTTCCATATACATAAAAGACACAAATCCTAGATTCGTACCTTTTACTAAAACTGGGAGTTGAATTATTTAAATTCCACAGTGTCACGAGTTACTAAGCGTAACAGCTAAACCTAAAACACAACATCTGCCCAAAGGCGGATGTTGTGTTTTAGGTTTTTATTTCCCTGATAATCATCAGGAGGAGGACTAATTCTAGTACTTCCATATTTTGGGAGTTTACTGCTCTGTACACTTCCCCGTTTTATGAAAAACGCCCCGCATGTCAGATGTGTCTAACTGACCGTCATTTCCTTTACATTATAACATCTATTCCAACTCTACTGTAGCTCCCTCACGAATCACTACACATATTCTATCGCTGACGCTCTAGAATCTGCTAAGTGTTCTCTTCCCTTACAGGGACTGTGCAGGTTGTCACTATTTTCTTTGAAAATACTAGTCAACCTCTTGCGAGGTGACATTGAGTCACTTCTCACCCGCCTCGTCGCTCGCGAAGTTAATAGTCCCCCGGACTATTAACTTCTGCTCCACGCGACTGCGCCTCTGGAGCAACTGTAGAAAAAACAGAAAAGAACTCAGTAATTACACTGAGTTCTTTTTCTTTACTAGAGTGTAAATGCTTACTTAAGCTCTACCGTTGCGCCAGCTTCTTCGAGTAGCTTCTTTAGCTCTTCAGCGTCTTCTTTCTTCAGTCCTACCTTTACGTCAGCTGGTGCTCCATCTACGAGCTCCTTAGCTTCCTTCAGACCAAGACCACACGCTCCCTTTACTGCCTTGATTACTGCAATCTTTGATCCACCTGCAGCTGCAAGTACTACCGTAAATTCTGACTGCTCTTCAGCGTCATCACCTCCTGCAGCTGGTCCAGCTACTGCAACTGCAGATGCTGATACACCGAATCGCTTTTCTAGAACCTTCACGAGTTCGTGTAGCTCAAGTACTGTCATAGCTTCAACTTGCTCTACAAGCTTCTTGAATTCCTTTGGTACTTCTACTGTCTCGTCTACGTCTGTTGCCTTTTCTTCTGCAACTTCAGCCGGTGCTTCTTCTTTCACTTCTTCTACTGCTACTTCAGCAGCCACTTCTTCAACTACTGCCTCAGCTTCTACTTTAGTTTCCTCAGCCATAATAATCTTAGTTAATTTTAGTATTTATTCTACTTTCCATAAGGAAGTATCAGAATGCCCTAGATGCGAGGCGGGACAAAATTTCTGAGGGAGCGGTAGTTGACCTACCGTGACCGGTGAAATTGTAGTCCCAACAAAGCAGATTGGGTATTATGATGCTTTCTTGTCTGCGATTGCTTTTAGACCAAGAACAAGTCCTTGGATTGGTGAATTGATAACGTTGACGAACATACCTCGTAGCACAGGAAGTGCTGGGATAGATGCGATTTCAGTCATCTCTTCTTTGTTCTTGTATACACCCTGAAAGATACCCCCTGCGATTGCAAGCTTATCTTTGTGTTCTGCAACAAACGCTTTAATATTCTGGGCTGGCGCAATAGCGTCAGCTGAGAATGCTACAGCGATTTCTCCTTCAAGCTCTGGCATATCACCCTCGAATGTTCCATCAAACGCACGCGCGATTAATGTCTTCTTGGCAACAAAGTACCCAACTCCTTCTTCTCGCAGCTTTGCACGTATAGCAGCAACATCGTTGCCTTCCATACCTTTAAAGTTCACGAAAACAATAGATTCTGAATCACTCTTGATACCATCAAGCTTTGCAAGAATTATTTGCTTCTTTTCTTTTGTAATTGCCATTTGAGTATGGGTTACGGTTTTATAAAAACAGACCCAGGGAAATATATTCCACTAGGCTACGACCATTCCAATATCAGCACAAAATGCATAAGATGGACCTCGACCGGCGGAACAAATGTTCCTTTACTGTATATCCTTTCCGATACACCACCAGCTGTCATGAGCCTGTTGCCAGCTACTATAGCAGAACAAGCCATGAATGCAATAGAAATACCTGATTCTTATCCTTCTACGTCTTTTTTAAGCTGCTCTGCTTTCCACCCAATCATATTAGTGAACAGCTGTAGCCAAGTTGCTACGGCTGATAGTGCCAGAATCAGTATGGGGAAAAATGCTACTGGTGTGAGTAGGTAGAAAAATGTAACCATCGTTGTTGCCCAAACACCAAAACACCATGGGCATCCAAGCAGGTCAGCAATAGTTCTTCGTAGCCCTTTTACTGGTTTATAGAGCGTCACCTTCCCTGCTTTAGTTACTTTCACGTCATAGAACTGTTCCCTGAAAAACTTTGTTACTGTGTCATACACAAAGAGTCGGATAACCCGAAAAGATGCAAGAGAGATAAGCACTATATCAAAAAGTGTGAGGTCTTCATAACTAATTGAGCCTTTAAAATCAAGAATCATACCGCCCATGGCTACAAGCCACAGTAAAAAAAATACACATACTATATTCCACAAATATTTATCAGTGATTCGTATCATAAAGAAAGAACATATTACTGCTACCTACCGCTGCCCATAGATATTAACTAGAATTACCAACACCAGGGCTATGGTGATAATCGCAGTAAATCTAAAAAGGAAATTGTAAAAGTTTTTATTAAATAAATTCATATACTCGTTACCATTAGTATAGCAAACAGAAATACAAAAAAATGAAGCCCCCAAGTACAACATCCTCCCTAGAGCAGTCAGACTGCTCTTTTTTGTTCATAACTCCATACAGACCATCCAATCTCTAGTACTATATAATTATATGAAAATAGATCCTCAACACTTACTGCCAGCACACGTTCCTTTTTATAAGGGCAGGCTGTTTTGGGGAGTAGTTTTACTGGGAGTATTTGTAGCAAGTGATACATATATAATAATCCAAAATGGCTTCAGCCTGGAAACATTACTCTTTCCAGCCATAGTACTACCAGCACTTATTTTTGGAGGAATAACATCTTCAGAAATCGTAGGGGTGTTTCTGAGTCTAGTCCTATACAGCGTATTACTGTACTTTTCTTTTTCTAAAAAGGAAATAAACCTATACAGCACAATAACTCTAATTGCACTAATAATCTTAAGTGTCATCAGCCTAAGTAATTTTACCGGTAGTTAAGACCAAAATTTTAGCTTAGTGCATTCAGACCGCCCTTTTTTTGTAACTCCCCCCCCATTTCATCCAATCTCTAGCACTATGAAATTATACGAAAATAGATTCATAGTACATATTGCCATCTCATACTCCTTTTTATAAGAGAAGGTTGTTTTGGGGAGTGGTTTTGTCTAAATACCCTTGAGCACTTCTTGAATCTCAACCAAAATACTACGCATAAGTACCTTTTGTTGTTCATTCATGTCTGCTACCCTGCTAGACAAAACAGTGACTGTGATAACAATCTCCCTAAGCTGTTCAACTTGCCCCTGTGTAGTAGTCGTACTCACTCCTAGAACTTTCGGTTCTGGTCTTTGCATCCTTGTCCCTGAACTGCCTCCAGATTGTGATTCGAACAGTAGCACTTCCCAACCTAACCCGAGCCAGTTGCCAACAGTAACTACACTAGTCTGACTAGTGTAGTTATAGCAACAAGGTGCTGTGTGTCTGGAGGAAGGGTTGGTGGTGAGTAGTTTAGTCTGACTAGTGTAGTTTTATTGGTGTTTGGTGAAGAGTAGTCTGACTGCGCTTTTTTTGTTCATAACTCCCCATATTCCATCTAATCTCTAGTACTATAGAATTATATGAAAATAGATCCACAGCACATGCTGCCGGCACATATTCCTTTTTATAAGAGAAGGCTGTTTTGGGGAGTTGTTTTACTGGGAGTATTTATACTTCCTTATACATATGTAATATACCAGTACCTAGGACATCCCCAGTTGACGCTATTTTTATCAATGTTACATGTATTCATCCCTCTATCACTTTTTAACTATTTACTTCCGTTTGAATACATAGCCTACACCACAACCTTAATTTTATATGTAGTTTTAATATATTTTTCACTATTTAGAGAAAAGATTAACTTTTATATGTTTGGCTTGTTATTCATTCTAATGATTGGAAGTTTTTTTGCAACAATAGAATTTATAGAAAACTTTGTCTAAATACCCTTAAGTATTTCTTGAATCTCAACCAAAATACTACGCAGAAGTGCCTTTTGTTGTTCACTCATCTCTTCTTTTCTGCTAGACAAAATCGTAACTATGTCAACAATCTCCCTAAGCTGTTCAACTTGCCCCTGTGTAGTAGTCGTACTCACTCCTAGAACTTTCGGTTCTGGTCTTTGAATACTTGCCTTATATCTATTCGCTGTTTGTATAGCTGGAGTTATCGCTTCTACCGGCACCACCTCTGCGACTTCAGCCTCTTCAAAGCCCAGTAAAAATCGTGAAAAATGGGTGGTTGTTGCCGATACTGTATTAGTAAGAGTATCTACTATAGATTCCAAGGGTTCCAGGCTATTAGTCTCAGGATTGTAGTACACCATTACAATATCTTCTTCATTGCCACCTACTGCTTCTACTGCTTCATCGCTATAGGAAAGAATCAAGATTGTACTAAATGTGTCATTTTCAAGACTTGCGGTGATATCCCAGAAAATAGGAAGTGGATTGAGTGCAATGACGTTATTTCCAAACGCTATCATCTCATTATGCAGCTGCACTGTTACTATTGTACCTATCTTGAGTGCAACATCAAAAACCATCTTAATGCCCTGTTTGGTATCTTCAACAGTATCTGTTGTTTCAACTACTACTTTTTTATAGTAGTTATTCAGACCCGCCCATTCTATTGGTTCTGAGAAACGGGTTTGCCCAGTGACGTTAATATGAGTTGGACCTTGTGGACCATTAAAGCCTTGTTTGTCTGTGAAGGAACCGAAAAGACCTCTGTATTCTGACCAGACTTGTGGAGATATACTTACTAAGTTCAGCTGATTCGGATATGTTACTGTGCCAGAATCAGAAGTTTTATCCACGATTTCATTGGTAAATGGTGTTTTTGGGAAAATTTGATAGTCCCCTATATTAAAATAATTAGCATGCGATCCAAGCGAAATATAACTAGCCACTCTATTTCCAGCTTTTCTCACATCTTCGCTCTGCCACTCCCTACGCACTGACGAATACTGTCCGTTTAAGAACTGTGGCAATCCATCATTCAAATGAGAGGAATAAGCTACGTACTCAGGTTCCTCATCCTCATTTAGGAACACAAATGTGGATTCCCAGTCGCCTTCGTGGTCGTTGTATCCATCTTTTTCACCCCAGTTGTTCATGGCGTAGAAGTACCAGTACTGGAGGACAGTGAATGTTTTTCCGTAATCAGTGGTGTCAGTCATTTTGTGGTAGTAGATTGTTGGTTGCTTAACATCCATGGCGGCATAGGTTGACCTGGCTCTTTGCAGATCAATAGTGCGGGCTGTGCTGGGACTGCTAAATGCTAAATACATATCGTCTGTATCGACTCCTGTAGCCAGCATGGCCTCAAAAGTATCAATCGTTAAGCTGCCTGTAGGTGTAACTAATACATCATCACCCCCTGCCTTTTTTTTCCACAGTGAACTTGCCTCGACAAATATGTCCACATCCATTGGGAAGTAGTCTTCTTGAGGGTGGAAGTAGAGGATGGGGGCGTATTTTAGGATTAGTTCGTCTACTATCGGCTCTACCGGCACGGGATCAGTCACGGTGAAGGTGATGAGGGTGTTACTAGGCGGGCCTGTCTGTGCGTGTGCGGTTTGTACGATGTACGCAAAGAGTTTTTGCGGTATGTTTTGCGTCTGCATCAGAGGAGTACCTCCGGTAATATACAAGGAATATGTACCAGCTGTGAATGTAAAGGGTTCATTGTTAGAGGCAATCAGGAGATAGTCACTCCCTTGGTGCTTGTAGAGTCTACTAAATGAAAAATGAGGTAATTCTGGTATATCTAGAGAACCAGAACTGCCTGCTATGGCATACACTCCCCCATCTGCTATTTGCGTGTTACTAAACGATATCTGGAAAGGTGGGTCCGAGTTTGTAGGACCGAAGGGGAAATTACAGTCACTAATTGGGTCTAGGTTTTGTACACCAGCGTCTATAGTAATAAAGCTTCCACACGATTCGTCTGACTCTATGGCCTGGGTATACTGAACAAAGAAAAAGCTACCAAACACCAACACTCCTGCAACCACTCTACTTACATGAAAAGTTTTTATCATACAAATCACAATAGCAGAGATTTTATAAATTGGAAGGGTAAACACCTTTCTACACTAGTCAGACTAATGTAGTTTAGGTTCTAGCCACTTTCCTGACAAAACTACATCCTTTGCAAAACTTTTGAAAGAATTGTTTGGGAATGTTTCTTGAAATGCCTGCTTTGTTACAATTGGAGTTTTTCTCACTTCTGCATATTCACTCAAGCTTGAGAAGGGGTAGGCAATCCCCCACTGCCACGCATCTTCGAAGTTATCTCGTGCACCTGCGAGACCTCCCTCCGGATACAGTTCAAATGTGTTCTTAACCATCACGTACGCAAAGAGGTATCGCATATATGTATCATCTGTACATGTTTTTGATTTAAACGCACCCTGAAAGAGACTGCCGGTTTCTTCATATTTACCATTTGAATGGTTCGTCATACTTTGTCCCAACTTTTTCATAAAGTGTGACACTCCACCTTCTTGGGTCTCTCTTAAGATGAGATGAAAATGATTTGGCAAAAGTGTATACGCAATAATATCTACCAACGGTTCCCTTTCTGGCCATGCGTCCCTTCTGTAGAACATATCTTTACCCTCTGTAGAAACAATCCAGTTTGAATCAAAAAAACTATCATTAAGCAAATATAGGGCCTTTAGAAAGCGCCACTTATCATCATTGTCTCGAACAATAGGCAAACCACGTGCCCCACGCTTTATAACATGTAGATATGATCCAACTATATACGGCTCGACCCTCATATTCGAATAGTAGCACCCCCCAACCCAACCCGAGACAGTTACCAACAGTAACTACACTAGTCAGACTAGTGTAGTTATAGCAACAAGGTGCTGTGTGTCTGGAGGAAGGGTTGGTGGTCAGTAGTTTAGTCTGACTAGTGTAGTTTTATTGGTGTTTGGTGAAGAGTAGTCTGACTGCTCTTTTTGTTCATAACTCCCCATATTCCATCTAATCTCTAGTACTATAAAACTATATGCTAATAGATCCACAGCACATGCTACCGGCACATATTCCTTTTTATAAGAGAAGGCTGTTTTGGGGAGTTGTTTTGCTTTTGATAATAAGTATAAGTCATATTTATACAGCAATGAAGTACACTACTGACCCAAAAATACTCTGGACTACCAATATTAGCTTAATGGCTTTTATGTCCAGTGCAGTTATGAATTCTGGCACTTTTGGTGTGCTGTCTACTCTTGTGGCGTATACATCTTTACTTTATTTCGCTTTATGCAGAAAAGAAATAAACTTCTACACATTAACTATTTTAGTTATTCTTCTAGTATGGAGTTTCTTCTTTACAATAGACTTCCTAGAAAACTTTGTTTAAATACCCTTGAGCATTTCCTGAATCTCAACCAAAATACTACGCAGAAGTGCCTTTTGTTGTGCATTCATTTCTGCTTCCCTGCTAGACAAAATTGTAACTATAGTAACAATCTCCCTAAACCGTTCAAACTGTCCCTGTGTGGTTGTGGTTGTGGTACTCATTCCTAGAACTCTTGCTCTGGGTTCTGGTTCTGGTTCCCTATATCTATTCGATGTTCTTTCAGATGCAGTTGTCGATTCTACCTGCACAACCTCTACTACATCTTCTGTCTCAGCCTCCTCTACTACAGGATCTGCTGGAGCAGGGTCAGTGACCGTGAAGGTAATGGTGGTGGTTGTGGTTTCATCCATACCTACCTGTGCGTGTGCAGTCTGTACGATGTACGCAAAGAGTTTTTGTTGTATGTTTTGTATCTGCCCCACAGAAGGGCCATCTGCGCTAGCACCCAAGGTAACATCCAAGGAATAGGTACCTGCTTGGAAGACAAAAGACTGATCATTAGAGGCAAACAGGAGGTTATCAGCACCATCCTGATGCTTAAAGAGCTCGCTAGATATTACAGATGAAAGAGGAGACAGTGTTGATATATCCAATGAACCTTCACTACCAGCAATTTGATAACTTTTCCCATCTTCTATCTGTATAGCGCTAGTACCAAATGATACCTCGAAAGACGGTTCAGCGTTGTCCGCTTCTGCGTACTGTGTATACAAAAGTCCAGTTGCTACTAATACTCCCAGAATACTCCACGCCCACGTATAAGTTTTTATCATATAAAACATAATATCAGAAATACTGTATTTGGAAAGGATACATAAGCGACTAACGCAAAAAAGAGCAGTCTGACTAGTGTAGTTACATCAACAGGGTGCTGTGTGTGGAGGGAGGGAGGGAGGGAGGGTTGGTGGTGAGTAATTTAGTCTGACTAGTGTAGTTTTACTTTGTGGGGGGGTGGGTGGAAAAGAGTAGTCTGACTGCGCTTTTTTTGTAGGTATAACAAAAAACCGCCCGAAGGCGGTTTTTTGTTATCAAGAAACTTTCGTTTCCAAAATAAGTACTAACTAGTTATTAGAAAGGCTCATTCCGGTAGATGTTTCATCTACTTCAATACCTGCAACAGTGTCTACGTTAACACGGTATGTACCGTTGTCATTAGCATCAACTGTAGTGAATGTTACATCCATTACGAATGTAGCTTCATCACCTTCTTCGATAGTCCATCCTGCAGAAGTTGAAGCTGCCTCACCAGAAACTCTAGTGATTGCTGCTACACCAAGTGTAGAACTAGCTCCAGTTGTCGTAAACAGAACACTGTCTGATGTACCATCAACTGCATCCTTATCAGCAACACCGAAGGCAAAGTCATCGTCTTCAGCAGAAATTGTGAATTCGAATGAGATTGTTCCTGATGCGTCATCCTCAGCTTTGTCAGTTGAGAATGAAGTGTCAGTTACTTCAGGCACTACTGTTCGTAGTGAGTGGGTTTTTGAAGCAGTTGTAGTTTCTCCATCGATATTCATTTCTCCTTCATCGTTTCCATTTGCATCCTCTGCTTCATCAATAGATGTCAGAGTGACCTCTACAGTTGAAACAAGACCGTGATCTTCAGCTCCCTTGAAGATCATTGCGATTGAGAACTCTTCAGTAGAGTCACCATCGATTTCAATATCAAGGTTTTCAAACTGTACTGTTGTTGTTCCTGATTCTGAAGCAAGTTCTGTTGATCCCATGTATAGGATAACTTCGTCAACAACAGATGCTACAGTTGTTGAACCTGTAGTTTCAACAGTGAATGTCATTTCCTGGATAGTAGTGTTCACATCATTTTCTTCTTCAATCTCGAAGACAAATACTGTGAACTCGTCTGATTCATCGTCTCCATCATCAATCTTGAGGGTTGTTGCCTCAGGGTTGTTTGATGCTTCTGAGATATCAAGATCTGCTGTTTCTTCCTCGTCAAAACCAAAGTCTTCACTAATACTAATATTGTCTTCTGAGTCAGTGAATCCTTGTCCGTCAACAAATCGGATTGAGTCAACTTCTACATCCCACATAACTAATAGATCAGCAGAGTCAAGATTTCCAACGATTTCGAATGCAACCATAAATTCTGGCTCATCGTTATCTCCGAATACTAGACCAAGGCCTGAGAATCGTAGACGTTGTTCGTCTGTGCTGTCAGTTGTAACTACATCGTAGTAATCTTCATCAAAGTCATCCACATCAATAGTAGCAACCTTGTCGCCATCTACCCATAGAGATGCTTCAACAAAGTAGTCTTCTGGGTCGTTTGAAGCTGAACCATCATCTTTAAGGTACACGTCAACTCGATCGATTTCTACGTCACCTTCGATTTCAACTTCGAAAGCAAGAACTCCACCAACCTGACCTTCGTCTAGCTTAGATTCGTCTGGTGAAACTGATGTCACTGCATCAATTGAACCTTCACTACCTCCAAGAGTTGCTGAATCGTCTTCAGCTTCCTCACCTTCCTCACCTTCTTCTGTTTCAACAGCAGCAGCTACACAAAGTGCGTTAGCTTGAGCTCGTGTTGAGTCTCCGAAGAACGTTGTTGAGTTAACAAGATCTAGAGGTGAAAGAACCTCAGATCGGTGCATTTCCTGGAACTTTGCAACTGCGGCTCCTGTAGCAGGACCGTAGTATGAAGTTTCAGCTCCAACTGAACCTGCGCCTGTTGCTGCTACTCGTGTAGCTGCCTCAGCGTTTAGGAACTGTTGTAGTTTCATAACTTCTTCTCCTGTATCACCCATGTTAAGTGATCGTGTCCATGTGTATGGACATACGTCTGATGAAGAACCTGTTGCTCCACCTTCCGCTGCAAGCTGTGCTTGAAGTGCTGTGATTGTCGCCATAAGCGCGTCAATCTGCTCTTGAACTGTCTGCGCTTGCGCAGGTGCAGCTAAAGAGAACATCATTGCTGTTGCAACAAAAGCTACTGTAAGCTTTGTTGCAACTGAATTTGCAATTGTAATCATAACGTTAATTAATGTGTTAGAACTAAATCTAACGGTTAGTCCCATTAGCGGGAAAATACTTATAATATGAATTAATTCATATTCACAATCATTCTTTATAATAATGAATGATTGCTCATATCACTATCCTCCATATACGTATATATGAAGGTAGCTGTATGCGAGTCTGATGTCTATCGTGTAGCGAC
>FUWD013430234.1_pt4 | contig 47923 bp, 56 predicted proteins | sample 1063281 | NCBI WGS metagenome assembly FUWD01 (sample SAMEA79048168, study PRJEB19326) | metagenome | biome: marine | reverse complement strand
CAAGACCCGGCTAATGCATCAACCACTGGCTCAACCATTCCGGTTGGTGACAATCCCGGAAAGCCAGCGGTCAATATTGACGGCACTCGAGTTTATGTCGCCAACTACAGTGGTAAATCTGTCTCGGTGGTCAATGTTGACACCAACAAAGTAATCGCCACAGTCCCCGTTGGAGTCCAACCTGGCGATCCAGTCGTTGATGGTTCGGGGTCGAGTGTGTACGTACCAAATTTTGGTAGCTCAACAGTCACAGCAATCAGCACCAAGACAAATGCGGTCCGCGCCACCTACTTCGTTGGCAAAGGACCCATGGGTGTGTCACTCACCTCAGATGGGGTAACACTCGTTGTGTCGAACTCGAATGACGGAACCATTTCGCTTGTGAAAATAGCGGCTTCCGCCTTCCCCAAGGCACCCAAGAAAGTCACGGTGAGCACGGCAACATCAAAGCAAGGAAAAGTAACGTGGAAGAAGTCAACTTCTTCGGGCGTGACCGGATATGTCGTAACCGCCTTACCAGGGGGTAAGACCTGCACAACGACTAAAACCACCTGCACAATAAAGAAACTGACCGGGGGCGTGAAATACACGTTCGCCGTTCAGGCAAAAAGCAAGTATGGCGCAGGTGCTCCAGGCAATTCAAAGCTCACGACAGTGAAGAAGTAATTGTTTCCTCGTCCACAACGCTTCGGGTAATTGTGGTAGACATTCCTCATGAACCAAAAGAGAAACCGACTTTCGCTCACAATCACATCAAGTCTTGCTGCGACCTTGGTAGCAGCAACAATTTTAGTCAGCCCCGCAGCTAACGCTGCTGACTCAAACAAGCTCGTGGTCATGCAGGATGCTCCCACTTTGGCGACTGCCGCACACACGGAAGCAAACACCTCCGGGGCGTTGCTCTTCTTCGCTGCAGACCTCCGGAATACAAAGCGCAAGAAGATCGGTGAAGTAATTGGTCAGGTCACCACTATCGATGTCACTCTTGATGGTGTCGGCGAAGAAGATCGGTTTCGCGAACTCGTGTTCAAAATGAAAGACGGCCAAATAGTGGTCCTCGGCGCTTCGCAATACACCGCGACCACTGCACCCGATTTTGCTAATGACAATGCGCCCGTTACCGCAGTTATTGTCGGTGGAACAGGTGATTACATCGGTGCTCGCGGAATCGTCACCACGAAAAAACTAAAGAATGGGACTTTTCGTCACACTTTCAAGTTCGTAAATTAATACATGCACCACTGTCGTTTGCACAAGGGCTACTCAAAGAATTGGCGGTATTGGGAGTAAAGAACTTGACCGTCTGAGGCATACAAAGCTTGGGCGACTTCCACGGGAATGGCCTGCCAATATGCCGGCATTTTTGCCGCCAATTCAGGATTCAATGCATAGATCAAAAGGAAGTTAACGATCCAGATCGACGGAGCCATTGCCATTCCCAGCGTTGCCTGGGAAACATCCGCACGCGTATTTTCCAACAGCTCCCACGGTTCGGTAGTTCCCTGGGACTTGTATCCAAACGGAACTAGGGGCGTGTAGGCAGAGGAATAAAGTGCTGCCAGGGTGTCGCGGGCACCGTTTTTCCGCATCCACTCTCCCATGTAACCGCACGGAATCCCGGCTGGAACTGGGAGATCTGGGAAATTGCAGATCACATCTGGTGCAAGTACCCAATTGACTTGACGTACGGGCGAAGAGTCAATTGCAGGACTTGAAAGGATGCCTTTTTCGCTAACAATTAAACCGTAAGAACCGAGCACGATTTCAGATCGCCGTCCGTCAACGATTCGGGCGTAGGGGTTTGCTCGCGTGTTCGTCAAAGCCGTCACGCTGTAGTTCACGAGTTCGGCGGCCTTGATTGACGCAGGCGAGATGCCGTCCACTCCTCTGCCAGTGACAAATTTTAGGTACTGCTCCTTGGTCATGGCCTTCTCTTTGGCGAAACCAAGTCGTGACGCGATCCAATCTGCGCGAATTTGACCAAGCTCTTCATTCACCTGGATTGGTCCCCGCGCCTCCCCTGGAGCAAAAAGCTCATAAGCTGGAAGACCTGCAAAAGGTTGGGAGAAACCGGTATCGGGGACTCCTTCAACAGAGGTTTCGTACAGGTCGTTAGCGGCTGCGGTCGAGGGAACAGTAATCGCGCTCACTGCGACAAATGCGGTAGCCACCGCTAGGGAGACAACCCGGTTGGCCATTTTTTATCTTTGCATTTTCACTTCTCTCACCGGTAATGCCAGAATGTTAATCCTATACTTAAATTTGCAGATTCTTATACATTGAATCTATCTTCGGTCTCATCGAAACAAAAAATCCATGAACCGTTCTGGTTCGGTTATCCCTCAAATCGCAACATCCATCGGATTGTTCTTTACTTGCACGGGTACGCCGAACACGAAGACATCAAAATCATTGACCCAACCTCGCACCTACGCACACCTCATGTAATTCAGCGCAGAGGGGACCGTCTCGGATGCATAGCCTTAAGCCGCGACAAACAAATCCCCCGTCAAAACGGTCGAGCTCATTCAATTATTTCGAGCCCGAATGCTCTCCAACTAATTCAACTGGTCGTGAAAAAGATGCGCCGTGGAGTGCTTACGAACAACGATGAAAAGCATGCTCACGGCACCGCACAACGCACCGAGCCCCCAGATCAGCCAAAACGATTGTCCCCAGAATGGGTCAAGGACATTGTCAATATTAATTGCATAAGGAAGGCTTGAAATCGCAAGAAGTGATGCACCGACAATGGCGAAGAACACGGCACCCTTTCCAATTCGCCGGTGAAGGTGCTCTACATGATTGATGACTGCCGCTGCTAGGAGTACGCATCCAATAACTTGCAAGGACCAGCCCCAGCGGGTGCCTCCCGGCACCTCTATCCACTGTATGTAACCGGCGGCATAGAGAGTAAATCCAAGGCTAGCCAAAATGAGCGTGAAAAATGATGCATGCACGCTTATGTCTGATTCGTTGGTATCGCCTACATCTTTAATTTGTGCGATTCGGTGCTCTACTTGCCTTTCTTTGTGAACAGCAACTGCAGCAAATCCTGCGGCTAAGCACAAAAGGCCAACCGCCCACAACGACCAAGCTAGCCGAGACCAATTGGAGTCAAGGACAAACAGCTCAGGATCAAAGAGAAAGGGAGTTGTGCAAAGCCCGAGTAGCAGTGGGCCTGTAATGAGAAACACCACTGCCGGTCTACCAATTCGATAACTCAGATGCGCTAAGTGAAAAGTGACTGCTAACGCAAGTAAGAGCGGGCCACCCCACTGCAAAATCCACGAAATTCGACCGGGTGCTTCATTTACCGTACCCGCGAGAATATTGCCTAGTCCAAAGCAAATGAAACCAAACATCGCGATGAGAAGTGACGCGTAACTGGCTTTAATCTCAAACTTTTGAGCATTTGAATCTACGATCGTTCCGGCCTTTGACATCAAAAACTCTTTTCATTTATTAAATTCTCCAGTTACCATCCTCGTCGTCAACTTGTGGTGCGGTTAACCGTGCTTCCACGGTAGGGCACCGTCACTTCGGACGTGAGTGAGAGCGCAACACCTGAAGTTATAATCGTCTCCTGTGCTGATGGTGGTGAGTGCGAGGTTGGAGACATAGGTCCTGGTGGTGGAATCGTGTTCTATGTTGACGAAAGCGCCGCGACGGGTGGGCGCTACCTAGAGGCCGCGCCCAGTGGTTGGAACACTGGAAGTGACCCCAGCCGTAGTTGGTCAGGCAATATCAATACATCCGTGAGAACTCAAGATGGTATTGGATTTGGGGCAGCAAACACTGCGAACATTATTGCGCAAAACAGCACAGCGGATCGTGTCGTGACAAAGGCATTCGCCTACAGAGGTGGCGGGTTCGCTGACTGATTCTTGCCATCAAAAGATGAATTGAACAAGCTGTACGAGAAGAAGGCTGTTGTTGGCGGGTTCGCTGCTGACTACTACTGGTCCTCGTCGCAGTTCGCTGCGCTCAACGCGTGGTTCCAGTACTTCGTCTGTGGCTTCCAGTTCTTCGACTTTCAAGTTCAACTCCTACCGCGTTCGGCCTGTCAGGGCTTTTTAGCTATTCATCCCTTCACCTATTCATCTCTTTGTTCTCTCGTTTGTCAGTTTTTTAGGTGGCCGCCCGCAGGGCGGCCACGAATTTTATCCTGAAGGTGGTGAGGGCCGGTGGTCTTGTATCAGGATTTTGGTAGTACACGTTCACTCTGTGCTTTGACATGAAACGCGACGCCCGAACTCACCCGCATCCACCAACCCCGAATCTTTTAAAGTTGTAAAAGTTTGGGGAGTGGGAAAGTCTTGCCCGATTCGTGGAAGTTTTCATTTTTGGCCTAAAAGTTTTAACTTTCACGATCTGGTGACCTAAATCGGGGCTTTGATTCCCTCACGAAAAGGGGTTATGCACACACCCCCGGGGGTGTGTGCAAAACCTAATGCATAACCGTGTGCATAACCTCAGTGCGTTGAGGTCGAATGCTTGATTTGGAATTTGCGGGCGGATTTACATGAAAAAGCAAGGCGGTTGGTGAAATATGCAGCCTGTTGGGGCTTCACCGATCAGAACTTAACGGAAATTTCTTTTCCGGGCATGGCGATTAAAGCTGAGACCGGGCTTCGAACGGATTTTTTGTTTAGCCCGTTAATTGGGCTAAGACTTCTTGTCTTCGAAGTTGCTGGTGGAAGAGGTTGCGACCGATCAAATAGCCGAATAACCAAGACTTCTTGGACTCAAGAGTCCAGCGTTGCAGTCTTTTGAACGGCAACATTTGGTCCATGATTGAGTGCATAGCCTCGGCTGTTTGTCGTTTCCCATTAAATACTTTGAATTCGTCACCGTCAGGCGCGTGAGGCTGTAAATAGAGCAACATATTTTCGTAGCCTTTGTCACCGGCGAGAATGATTCCGTTCCTACTGGCGCGGAGGGCAGCTTTACGCCCGTTCCATGAAAAGAGATGAACACGTGTCGTGCTGAACAGAACACGTTCATTAAAGAGTGTGAGAGAAACCAGCCTTATTTGCACAGGACCGTCACTCAGGGTTAAGGCTGGTTAACCCTTCGACTCTTCGTCCGTTGGGATTGGTGACCTGTTTTAAAAACGTGTTCGCTGAATCCAGATCCTGCAATGCGAACTGCAAGGCTTTTGTTTTATTGATCTCGATTTCCGACCCGACCTGTGGGCATCTGAATTACTAATTCTCGTGTTTTTGGACAACCCTTGAGTCATAGAATCACTATTTTTTTATAAAGGAACGGATAGCGAACTCGTCTGGACTCCGTGTTTTTAAAGGTATAGGTTCGAGGCGTAACCACATCGGAGACAGCGGGGAGGCGGTACTGGGGTTTTTGCAACTTCAGCGCTCGTCGTCTGCTATTAGTTAAGGAGCACAGGAGATCATGAGTCAAATTCAGGAATTCGTCGACATCGACGTCCCGGTGTCTGTCGCTTACAATCAGTGGACCCAGTTTGAGTCATTCCCGCAGTTCATGGACGGTGTCGAGTCAATTGTCCAGATCGACGACACGCACAACCACTGGGTAACCAACGTTGCCGGAGTTGAACGCGAATTCGACACCGAGATCACCGAGCAGCACTCAGACGAGCGGATCGCCTGGCACAGTGTCGGGGGGGGATGTCACCCACGCCGGCGTAGTCACCTTCCATCGTTTGTCCGATAATCAAAGCCGCGTCATGATTCAAATTGATTGGGAACCGATCGGACTTTTGGAAAGTGTCGGCGCAGCAGTCAACGCTGACGATAGACAAATACGTGCCGATACGAAAAAGTTCAAAGAGTTCATCGAAAACGGTGGGGGTCACGGAGCCGGATGGCGCGGCGACATTCAAGCACCATCGTGACCACGACCGCACCAATTTTTGGGACGAAGGCTTCGGCGTCAATGAATCAGCTTCTCGAACGCTTTTAAGGGACTGAATCGTTTCTCCCAAGCGATGTAACGCCGCCTGAGGGAAAACTCAGTTAGGCGGCAGCCAGCGTGCACAATCGTCGCGGTGATGGCACGCGAACACGATTCTGAATCCGACGGACGCCAGGGCGGGATCCGAGGCGGCAAGTTGCCTTCGGATTGGATATCAGATCGGCGAACTTGACAGTCGAAAAAGAATGACTACTAGACATCAATCGTTTCAATTAATAGGTGTGGCGGTAAAAATCACCGTTCCAGAAACAAAGGAGCGCTATGCAGATTTCACCAAACGCGATAACGAGCATCGCCCATTGCTTGACGCGCTGACCTTGGGCGCTCCTGTTTAAACGACAGTATTTATGCAACGGAGCATTAGAAGCTGCAAGGAGACAGCGGAAGTAAACGTGATTTGCGTTTGACGGGCCCTTCCGCTACCTCTGGGATGTTCGTAACCGCGGCCGGCCTATGGGAGGAAGGGTAAAAGTTGTGAAGAAACAATTTTCGCCTCTGGTCGCTGCCCGCTGTTGTGGACTTGAATCAACAAATTGTGACAAGGTGGTGCCATGAAGTCTGATATCAACTTTTACTTTGACCCGGTCTGCCCATTTGCCTGGATGACCAGTAAGTGGGTGCGACAGGTGCAAGCCCAACGTGAGTACACGGTAGATTGGCGTTTCATTTCATTGAGATTACTCAACGCTAACGTGGACTACGACGCGCATTTCCCATCCGAGTACGAGGCCGGACATACCGCTGGGCTCCGACTCCTGCGGGTAGCGGCTCGAACCCGTGCAGAACATGGCCGTGATTCGATCGCCGTGCTGTATGCGGCGTTGGGCGCTCATATCTTTGACACTGGCCCAGTTCCTGGAGACAAACTCACTAAAGGCGAAGTTCGGGAGCGTCGCGGAACGCGCGAGTTCGTTGAACCGATTCTGGCCGAAGCTGGATTGCCATTGTCACTTGCTGATGCACTCGAGGACAGTTCCTGGGATGCCGAAATCTCGCAAGAGACTCACGAAGCACTCGCGTTGACGGGAAAAGACGTCGGCACGCCGATTATTCATTTTGAGCCACCCGCCGGTGTGGCTTTCTTCGGTCCGGTAATCAGTCGACTGCCGAATAAGGACTCCGCCGTTGAACTGTGGGATCACGTGGTCGGGTTGGCCCGTTTCCCAGGTTTTGCCGAACTCAAGCGAAGCCTGCGTGAACAACCACAACTCGCCGCATACGGCCTCGACGCTGATTCCGTCGGTCAACAGGAGCAATGGTTCGGTGGCAGCCGTCGGGAAAAGAAGTGACGAATATCCGCCACCACCAAGAGTCCATCGAGGTCAAGGCAACACCCGAGGCGCTATACAACCTTGTCTCGGATGTCACCCGTACCGGTGAGTGGAGTCCAGTGTGTGCGTCATGCTGGTGGGAGGACAAAGTTAGCGCCGGTCTCGTAGGCAGTTGGTTCACTGGGCGTAATGAGTCACCGGAACGAACGTGGGAAACCCGATCACAGGTGGTGGTCGCCGAGGGTGGCCACGAGTTCGCTTGGGTGGTGGGCGGTAAATATGTCCGATGGGGTTACACCCTTACCGTCACAGATAGCGGAACGGTTCTGACCGAGTCGTGGGATTTCCTGCCAGAGGGAATTTCAATGTTTGAAGAGAAGTACGGGACCGACGCGGCCGCCCAGATCGCAGATCGCACCCAACAGGCACTTGACGGAATCCCAATAACGCTCGCCGCGATCAAACGAATTGCCGAGTCCATTTAAACAACTGCGCAAACCCAGCTTTGATCGGAGTCATTTATGCGTGCATACGAATCCGATCACGGTGGTGGATCCTAAATCCAAGTGATGCGCACAGCGAGACTGCGGGGGAGTTGCCGGAGTCAACTTGGGTCGTGAGCTTGCTGCAGTTTCGCGCTAGGGCTGTGTCCGCGAGGGCAGACATGATCATCTGACCAATTCCTTGCCGGCGATAATTGGTGTCGACGAACACGCAAGTGATAACGCCCCAGCTGCCGGTGAAGGCGATGCGTCCCGTGGCAACCCGCTGATCACCGATGAGAATCGACACGTAGGTAGCCGGGTGGCGACGCATTATTTGCTCGCTTTCTTCGCCACCGTGAACTGCCAGCCAAGCGGCTACAGGTTCGCTTGAGGTTTCGACATTGAAATGTGATTCCTGTGTCAGCGATTGGATGTCACTCGCATCAACCACCATGAAATTGAACTCGGCTATGATCTGCCAGCCGTGCAACTCGAGGTGCTCGTCGAGTAGCGTGTAAGCCGGTATCGGCACGGTAATTGCTGGAGGTAGCTCACTGCTCTGGTAGAAGTCAACAACGTCAATGAGGGTCGCGTCGATTTCAGCTCTGGGTTCCCCGAATGGTCGTCCTCCCGTGGGGAGCGCCGAATTCCCGACAATGGTGTCGCCCCTAGACGCTCGCAGGAGCCACTTGCCGTGCTCTACGGTCACCTCGGCCGGCCACGTTGCTGCGGCTGCCGCCTCGAGTTCACGAATACGCATGCTCATTGGCGCGCCGAAACCGGCTTTCGCGCTAACTTCTTTGACCACGCGCCAGTGCGTGATCGTGTCAGGATCAAATGTTGCCAGTGAGCCATCGCGCCTGCGAATTGTTTGTTCGTCGTGCAGAATACCGAGGAGCCCTCTCGAGTTGCCCTGGGAGTCGCGCAAGGCAATGGTCAGCCGCATACCAATCTGTGCTGTTCCGGGTGGGGTGAGCATGTCGTAAGTCTAGGAATGATGATTTTGCTGAACCAACCAGTGCGGATCATCGGTTACTCAATTTTTACCGGCTTTGTGACTTCGCGGAGGAGATTATCTGGAGCGTGCCGTTAGCCATCACACAAGTTTGAGCACGCCATTGCCGAGAAGTACTTCCTCGTCTTTGAGAATCAACCACTCCTCGTCAGTAAATATTCGAGAATGGATGATGAACCGCAGACCTTCAGGAGTTTCAAGGGAAAAGCCACCTCCTCGACCCGGCACTGCATCGATAGTTATGTGAGTGTGTTTCCAGTATTCAAATTGTTCTAGCGAAATCCAAACCTTTATCGGCTCTTCAATCTGATCGATAACAAGTTCACCCAGCAGTACGTCGGCGCCACCAACTCGGAATTCTCCGGCGGTGTAACACATGGGAGCAGAGCCATCACAGCAACCACCTGATTGATGAAACATTAACGGACCGTTCACCGAAGTGAGTTTTCGAATCAGATCGTTTGCGGCCTCGGTTGAACCAATGCGTTGAGGAAGACCGTTGTAGGTGAGCGACATGGATTACGACCACTTTCCATTAAATGTAATGCGGGAGACCCTGCGGCCTCCCGCATTACATTAATTTTAAAAGAAACCTTGCTTGTTCTCGGAGTAACTCACCAGCAGATTCTTAGTCTGCTGATAATGATCCAGCATCATCTTGTGATTCTCTCGGCCGATACCGGACGACTTGTAACCACCGAACGCTGCGTGTGCCGGGTAGGCGTGGTAGCAGTTAGTCCAAACGCGACCAGCTTGAATCTCGCGACCGGCGCGATAGGCCGTGTTCATGTAGCGAGTCCACACGCCCGAGCCAAGGCCATAAAGCGTGTCATTGGCGATTTCCATTGCCTCCTGAAAACCATCAAATTTTGTTACAGCAAGTACTGGCCCAAAGATTTCTTCCTGGAAGATACGCATGTTGTTCGTGCCTTCAAAGACGGTAGGTTCGACGTAGAAACCACCGGACAAATCTCCACCAAGATCAGCGCGCTTACCTCCCATGAGTATCTTTGCACCTTCCTGCTTGCCAATTTCAATGTAGCTCAGGATTTTTTCCAACTGATCATTTGAAGCCTGAGCACCAATCATTGTGTCGGTGTCTAGTGGGTTTCCTTGGATGATTGCTTTGGTGCGAACGAGTGCATCCGCCAGGAAGCTGTCGTAAATTGGTGCGTCAATAAGTGCCCGCGAGGGTGCCGTGCACACTTCACCCTGATTCAGGGCGAACATGTTGAAACCCTCAAGACACTTGTCGTAGAACGCATCATTTTGGTCAGCGATATCACGGAAGAACACATTGGGAGACTTACCGCCCAGTTCAAGAGTCACCGGAATAATGTTTTCCGACGCATACTGCATGATCAAGCGTCCGGTCGTGGTCTCACCGGTGAAGGCGATCTTCGCAACGCGACGAGAAGATGCAAGAGGCTTACCCGCTTCAACTCCGAAACCATTAACAATATTAATCACACCCGGTGGCAACAGGTCAGCAATGAGCTCCATGAGGAACAAAATCGAGACGGGAGTCTGTTCCGCTGGTTTGAGCACAACGCAGTTACCCGCGGCAAGTGCCGGTGCAAGCTTCCAAACTGCCATCAAAATTGGGAAGTTCCAGGGGATGATCTGACCGACGACTCCCAATGGTTCATGGAAGTGATAGGCCACCGTGTCATTATCAATCTCGCCGATCGATCCTTCTTGAGCGCGAATTGCACCGGCAAAGTAACGAAAGTGATCGACTGCAAGTGGAAGGTCAGCGGCCAACGATTCGCGAACTGGCTTTCCGTTGTCCCACGTTTCAGCGACGCCAATCATTTCAATGTTTTCTTCTATGCGATCCGCGATTCTGTTCAAAATAAGTGCACGCGCAGCAACGGCGGTCTCGCCCCAAGCTTTTGCTGCGGCATGTGCGGCATCGAGCGCTTTTTCAATATCTTCAGCGGTGCCACGAGCCACTTCACAAAAAACTCGACCCGTTACCGGTGTGACGTTTTCAAAATATTGACCTTTGACGGGAGCGACATACTCGCCACCAATCCAATGGTCGTATCGCGGCTTGAATTCAACGATGCTTCCTGCCTGTCCAGGTTGAGCATATACAGTCATGATTTCCCTCTCATGTCGACAATTTTGTCGACCCCTAGGACTCGAGGTTAGAACGGGAAAGGCTCATCTGAAATGGAAATATGGTGCTACCTAGCCTTATGCACCCCGATTGGATAGGTAGATACCTAGACAGATGGCTAGGTAGACAGTTAGTATTTTCTATGGCTCCCAACATCAGACCAGAGGTGTCACTCGGTCGCCGTTCGCCCATGGCAACCACGCGAATTGTGGTCGCTGATCGCAATGTCATCACACGAGTCGGCATTAGATCGATTCTGGAACGCAATGCCGGGATGGCCGTTGTGGCCGAGGCAACAACGTACGACTCGGTAATTGATGCCGTTGACGAGCACGGCCCGGACATTATGATCATTGACCTAGACCTCGGTGATGACACAACTCGCGGTTTAAAAATCTGTGAAGAAATCGTTGATCGGTATCCCGCTACTAAAATCTTAATTTTAGCCGACACTTTAAGTGAATTAATTGTTATCGAAGCGCTGCGTCGTGGTGCCAACGGATATCTGTGCAAGGACGATTTAAAGGCCGATGAATTAAGCAAGGGTGTCAAAGCCATCCAAGACGGCGACACTGTTTTGGGCCGAGGCGTTGGTTCACTCGTCGCAAAGGGTCTAGGTTCAACCCGCGACAAGTCCGAACACTTGACAGAACGTGAAGTATCTGTGATTCAAGCGATCGCTCGCGGATTAAGTAATAAGCAAATTGCGCACGAAATGTTTATTTCGGAAAGCACCGTTAAGTTTCATATCCAGAATGCATCAAAGAAACTAAACAGTCACCGTCGTGCCGAACTTGTGCATCGGGCTAGCGCCGCTGGGCTAATCGCATAAGGCAAAGTGGCCATTTTCTCGAAAGTTAGAATGAAGCATGACAATCGCTGAGCTGTTTAGTGCCGGGTCCACGGACTGGCTTCGAGTGAACCCGAAACTTCGCACCTACTGGCACACACTTATCGCCCTGATTTCTGTGCCACTATTAATCATTGCCGCAGCTGTACTTGTGTTCGTGTGGAACGTTGCCGCTCTCAAATTTGGTGCCTTCGTCGTTGTAGGTGGCGTTGTGGTCTTTGGTAGTTGGTCGTGGTTGTTAGTCACACGGCGAGTGCGATCAATTGGTTACCGGATCGAAGAACGCGAACTCAAAGTCAGCAGCGGAATAATGTTTCGCCGCGTCGTGAGCGTGCCATTTGCTCGGATGCAGCTTGTTGAGGTCAGCGCGGGTCCACTCGAACGGGCGTTTTCACTGGCGAGCGTTCAACTACATACCGCTTCTGCGTCAACGGATGCAAAGATCCCGGGGCTTGATCCGGAGCAGGCAGCACAATTGAGAGATGCACTTGCTTCGAACAGTGCCACCGCCGGCTTGTGAACGAGACGATAGGTGCCGCCACACCTGCTTCCTTTGGGATCCGCCGGCGGACTTCATCGGTAACTCCACTGCTGCAGATTGCCAACGTTTCACCCGGTTTGGTTGTAACCGTGTTGGTTGTCGGTTTGGATTCATGGTTTCTCGGTATTGCGGTGGGGTTGTTTCTCCTTGGGACACTCGGCTATTGGGTGTCCTGGCGTAAACGTGTTTTTTGGATCAATGACGAGAACGAGTTGGAGGTCGCATCGGGTGTGCTCTTTCGCCGGTCCAGACAATTGCGAATCTCCCGGCTGCAGTCCGTTGACATTGTTCGACCCCTCATTGCCAGGTTGACCGGGTATTCCAGCCTGAAGGTGGAAGTTGCGGGCAGCGGTGACTCGCGGGTCGTGCTGTCATTTCTTAGCATCAAGGCGGCACAGGCCCTTCGCTCGACGATTTTAAACCTCGCGAAAAGCGATCTAGCGCCCACGGAGTCAGCCGGCTCGGGACCGGTCACCGAGTTGCGCGTTGATGCGGAGTCGCATTCTGATTCTGAGCTCGAGTGGCAGTGGAAAGTGCCCAATGGTCGACTCGTTGCTTCATTGGCGTTGACCACATCAACGTATTTTCTGATTATTGGGGCGGTAGCCTCGGTTGTCTTCGCCGTGCTTGATCCATTCAGGGGAACCGGGTTGCTGACCTTGGCACTTGTTGTTGGTGGTTCGGGCATTAGTTTGATTAACGGAGTCACTTCGCTGTTCAACTTTTCCATCGGTCGCTCTGAGAGTGGAATCGCGATCTCACACGGACTTTTCACCACGGCGAATTACACGGTCTCGCCCATTCGCATCCAAGCGATTGGTTTAGTCCAACCCATTGCTTGGCGCCCTTTGGGTTGGTTTCAAGTTGCGATCAACGTTGCAGGAACCGATCAGAGCAGCCAGAAGTCCGGACCGCGTGTGCTCATTCCGGTGATCCACGAAAAGGATCTACCTGAGCTCTTTGGTGAACTGGTCCCTGCGTGGAACCTGGGGGTGGACCGGGATTGGGTAACAGCCGATCAATCCTCTCGATGGCGTTTTCCTTGGCAGTCTCGCCGACTTGCGATCAGCGTCGACCCCGATTTATTTATGGTCCGCAGCGGAGCGTTGACGCGCCGATTGGGGGCTGTACCGCATGCGCGGATTCAATCAATTCGGGTCACTCAGGGACCGTGGGAGCGCAGGCTTGGGATCTCCCGGTTACACGCCGACTCGGTACCCGGACCGGTGAGTCTTGATGCCCGCGGATTGAGTGACTCAGTCGCCGTTGGTGTTGCATTACAGGAACTGGACCAAATGTTTTCCGCGCGTGAAGTCAGGGCCAGCGAAAACTGGTAGTTGGAATTTGGAACCTGTGGTGCAATCGCTGCGTCCTAGCCGTGAAAAAACGACCAAACACGACGGAGCGAGCGGGAGTCTTCAATGAAATTAGCAAAAAAGTTGGCAGCACTAACCATCACGTCGGGCTTGGCGGTGGGAAGTTTCGCTTTGGCTACTCCGGCGTTCTCACACGGTTACGTTGATGGACCCAAGTCTCGAGCGTTGTTGTGTAAGGAACAGGTAAATACCAACTGCGGCTCAGTTGTTTACGAACCACAAAGCCTTGAATACTTGAAAGGTTTTCCGCAGACCGGTCCAGCAGATGGAAAGATTGCCTCAGCCAATGGCCAGTTCGGTGGCCTGTTAGATCAGCAGTCGAGCACTCGTTGGGCGAAGACCGAGATCACAACTGGCCCATTACTTATCGACTGGACTTACACTGCACCTCACTCAACGTCAGGGTGGTCGTACTACATGACCAAGCCGGGCTGGGATCAGAATGCACCACTGACCCGCGCTCAGTTGGAAAAGATTGCGACGATCGAACATGACGGATCGGCAGCCTCTACCAACCCCGATCACGTGATCAATGTTCCAAATAATCGCAGCGGGTATCACGTAATTCTTGCGGTGTGGGACATCTCAAACACCGTTAACGCGTTTTACAACGTGATTGACGTAAACGTCAGCGGTTCAAGTGAAGAAGTCGTTGTACCAAAAGCCCCAACCAAGTTGACCGCGACCGAGAAAGCAGCAGGTGGCGTGATACTGAATTGGTCGAACACGAATGGCGGGCGCAGTGATGTGAGTTCAGTGATCACACGCGACGGAGTGCAGATTGGAAAGAGCACAGGGACAAGTTTCCTTGACACGAAAGTAGTGCCGGGTGAGACGTACAACTATTCGGTTGTTGCGACTGATGCACAAGGAAACCAATCGCGAAGTGCCAATGTGGGTATTCGGGTTGCACCTGTTGCAAGTGCTGATGTGACCGCTCCAACTGTTCCATCAAAGCTTCACACAATGAAAGTTGCCGGAAGCGAAGTCAACGTGATGTGGGGAGAGTCCTTTGACGCTTCCGGTGACGTTACCTACAAGATTTACCGGGACGGCTACTTGCTCGCAACAACCAACATGACAATGTGGAAGGACACTTCCGTTATTGCGGGGACGAACTACGAGTACTTGGTAACCGCGGTTGATCCTGAAGGAAATGAATCGGCCTGGAGCAATGTGTTGGGAGTAACGACACCATTGGCGCTTGCACCAGTCCCAGAGCCGAGTGGAACGTGGAACACCTTGGCGGCTTACAAAACTGGGGACACGGTGATATTTAATGGATCCACCTACCGGGCGGTTCAAAGCCATACCGGTGTCGGTGATCCAAATTGGATTAATGCGCTGTCGTTGTGGAGCCCAGTGGGCGCGGTAGTTCCTGAGCCTGTCGTGTCGCCAGTGCTTGCTCCCGTTCCTGTGTCAAAGTCATTTGGTTCTTGGAGTGCAACGGGTAGCTACAACGTGGGTGACAAAGTGACTAGTGACGGTGTCGCGTATCAGGCGGTGCAAAGTTACACGGGTGTTGGTGATCCGAACTGGATTAACGCTCCTTCGTTGTGGCAACGACTTTAAGGGCCGCTCAACAATTGACGTGGTTGTAAAGTTTTAAAAAATAAGTAGTGCCGTGTGCGTCGGTGACAGCTACCTGATCGGTCCTAGTGGAAGTTTCCAATTCGACTGCTCGCGGCTGCACACTGAAAACTGCAACCAGTGCCATCACCCCGCACGCTAAACCAGCAGCACCAAGGTATGCCCCGAGCCGTGAACGAGAACGCTCCTGCACTGGCAGCTGCGGCGCGCAAAGGCCGCGGCATCGTAACCGTTAATGGCGTGATCGTGTACCGGCAACCATGAAATCGGCCTGATCGCTGGCCATGGCATCCCCCTGAATCCTCAACACCCGTTTGCCCACGCGTCCTTGAGGGTAGGGGCCCTGCAAGGCTTTGGGGATATCTACCCTAGGTTTTAATAACTGCGAAGATGGAAAACGGAAATTCACACTCGCCGGCCAGCGCTGGGGATAACCCCTGGGGTCTTCATCGAAATCCACTTTCGTGGAGGTGTACATCGATGGATGTCGGTCGAGGACATTAAGAAATTTGGATAAACCAACAACAAAAACTGGAACTATTGTGCGGGCCCGGATTCCAAGGCGTTGAGCATTTTGGGTTCTTCAGTGGGAGTGATGGTGGCATCCACTTTTACAAAGTTGGGATTCGCCAAACGCTCTGTACCCTGCGCGATCAGGTCAATCTTCGGGTGCGCAAGATAGCGAGCCAAGATGCGATTAACAATGTTGAGCAACACTGTCATAAACAATGTGATTACTAAAAACTGTGCCAGTACTCCACCTAGATCAACATCGGAGTCCTGAAAAGCACTCCACAATCCGCCCGCACTAAAGATCAAAGCAATGAGCATAGCGAGCGGTATGTAAGCAATCATCAGATGGAAATGCTACCAATCTTTTCCACCGCAGGGGAAGAGATTGGACTCGTAATGTTGACACCGTCTTCAAGGCATGGCAGTCCATCCATCAAGACGATGGGGATGCCGAGGGCCTTAAGGGTCTGGGGATTCTTGGATTCTTTTGCGTTGACTACCGCGAGTCCGGAGATGTATCCAAAGCACTGGGTCCACCGACTCAGAGATGAAATAGCCTGCGAAGCATCCACGATCGCCCACACGTGAGGGGTTTCCAGGGCTTCGATGGCCTTAACGATTCGTACTCTTTCGAGATCGTCATTACCGATCGGGGAGGGTGCATGCACAATCACGATGGTGGGTGAATCTGATCGGCGGGCAAGGTCAAAAACTTGATCGGCACATGAGTGATGGAAGTGATCCTCTGGGTCAATTCCGGATACCGAAAGTCTCGCGGGTGCGATCACCAGAACATCGATTCCCCCGCAATCTGCGATCTCGATTATGGTGCGCGCCTGTCGGTGCGCCTCGTGAATATCCCCGATCAGCACGAGGACCTCACCTGCCGAAGTGGGGATACCCTCGGGAATGTTCGCGCTCACGTGCGTGACGGGTGCAAAATCTGGGGCTTGAAACTTCAAGGCAAATGTTGATGGCTTGGATTTTGAAGGATTTGCCGTGTTGACGACGGGTGCAAAAGATTGTGCAACAGGTGCTTGTTCGACGTGGTCGGAGAGAGCCTGGGATGAAGTACCTTCAGATGAACTGCGTTGAACCTCGACCAAAGCTCTGGTAGGTAGCGTCCGGGCAATTGTTTCCGCTGAGGCGAAGATCTGGATTCTGCGGGCTTCTTCGGTGCCAATGGAGCCCCGGCGAGCATAGAACTTCTCCACCTTGTCCCGCTGCGCCTTGATCTGATCAGCAATTTGCACCCGCCAATATGCCTCGCTCTCTAGCCCGTGGATGTGATTCGACGGGGTTAAAGCAGGTGCAGGTGCAGGTGCAGAAACGGCGGAGATGATATTAGCGGCTTCCTTTTTTGGAGCCGCATTAATACGCACGCCGGCAATTACTTCTTTCGAGCCAGAGTCTTGTGCTTTCGAGCTAAATTCCTTGGGGTTGCTGCGCATCAAATGCGGGGTGCCATCCATCTGTGCGACAAGTCGAGCTGCAGGTGGCAGATCGTGGAAGTTGTCATCCTCGTCTTCAAAATCTTTGTCATTGAACGCACCCGCTACCTCCTTCGATGAAAAGACTTCGGATACAGGTTGATCTTCCAAAAGTAGCCCGCGGGTCAAAAGATCTTGAAGTCGTTTTTGCTGTTCAACGCTTGCCGGAGCCGTCCGACTTGAACTGCTGGCGGCACGTTTGGCTGCCTTCTTGCTGCGAAGATTTAGGCGGAACCTGCGACTTTTTCCCGTGCGTGATGTGAGATTGCTCCAACTACTTGCGTCCGGATCTTCTTCTTCGGTGGCAGAGTTCGGATCTGAAACCGCACCGAGGGACGTATCTTCGGTGGCGTTTTGGATCGCGTTTAAGGCTCGCGCTTTTTCGAGCAGATCGCGGGCCCATTCTTGGGAGGATGCTGCTGCTTGATCATTTTGGCTTCGGGTGGAGAGTTCAGGAAGTGACATTCCCGCTGTCTGGGGTTGGGCGGCAATGTCTGCGGCCACTAGGGGATCAGAAATCTCAATGGTCACTTCGTAGTGCTGTTTGGTGAAGAACCCGCCCATGCCACCAGAGCGCACCTGTTCGGCTTGGATCACTTGGAAGTCACGACCGTAGTTTGTTTCGACTTGGCGCAGTATCCCTTTAAGATCTGGTCCTTCAAGCAACATTCGCAGGCTCATTGCCAACCACTCCTACCGTTTGGATATCAATGGGTCCACCCAATTCTGAATACGACAGAATGGGAAGTCGGGGGAATTCGTGACGCAACTGCCGGTAAAGCGGCGCCCGCAATTGACTTGCACAAATCAAAACCGGCGATATTCCGGACTCCTCGGCCTGATTTGACAACCGGCCAATGTCGGAACTCATTCGGCTGAGGACCGTTGCATCAATTGCCAACACCTGTCCCTCTTGCCCCGCTCGCGAAGCGGCGAGCAAGTTTTGTTCAAAAGTTGGATCTAGCGTGATTACGTGCAGGATTCCCTCCATGGAGGTTTGGGAACTGATTGCCGAACCCAGCACCTCGCGAGCGGCCTCGACGAGTGCTTCTGTGCCCTGATGTCCGGCGCGGATCGTTGCCGACATGGCCTCGAAGATGCGAGACAAGTCTCGGATCGCGACTCGTTCTTTGAGTAGTCCCTGCAGTACTCGCTGGATTTCTCCAAGCGATGCCTGAGCCGGGGTGAGTTCCTCAACCACGGATGGGTGTGATTTCCGTAATGAGTCAACCAGCATCTTCACGTCTTCCCGCGAGAGAAGTTCAGCTGCATGCTTACGCACGGTTTCAGCAAGATGGGTGGTAATGATTGAGGCTCGATCAATCACGGTAGCGCCCATGAGTTCGGCTTGACGCTGAAAGGCAACGGGCACCCATCTGGCATCAAGGCCAAAGACCGGTTCTTTTGTGGCCTCGCCGGGCAGGTCTTCCATGTTGTCGCCAATGACAAGGACATGTCCGGGGGGAGCCTGCCCACGAGCCACTTCCACCCCGTGCAACCGGATGCGGTAGGTGGCCAGTGGCAAATCCGTGTCGTCTCGCGTCCGGACAGTGGGGAGAACCAAACCGAGTTCCATAGCGAGTTTGCGACGAAGGGCCTTCACGCGAATCAGGAGATCCCCGCCCACATTTGGGTCCACCAAATCAATGATGTCGTAGCTCAGACCGAGCTCGAGGGCGTCGATCTGCAGGTCCATTACGATCCCCTCGGGACTGTCCGGCAATGGCTTGCCTGCAGGTAATTCAAGTCGATTGGCTGCCACCCCAAGAGCTTTTTGATCGACTACGCCGGCCGTGCGGGCAAGTCGCCTTCCGATCAAGATCAGCCCGCCACCGATTATGAGGAAGGGGAGAGCGGGCATCCCAGGAATAATTGCCAAGGCGACGATACCGATTCCTCCGAATATCAATGCGCGTCGCTGCACTGAGATCTGCTTCATGACATCCGAAGACATGTCCCCGTCAGTTGCGGCCCGGGTCACCATCAGACCGGTGGCCACTGCGAGCATGAGTGCCGGGATCTGAGCGGTTAACCCATCACCGACCGTGAGGAGGCTGTACGTGTTGATTGCCTCGCTGAAGCTCATGCCGTCTTGCAGAATACCGATGGCGACGCCGCCAAAGAGGTTAATGATCGTGATGAAGACGGCGGCGATCGCATCGCCTTTGACGAACTTTGAACCACCGTCCATTGCGCCGTAGAAGTCTGCCTCGGCCCCCACTTCGGTTCGTCTGCGTCGGGCCTCTGCATCGTCAATCAGACCTGCATTCAGATCAGCATCGATCGCCATCTGCTTGCCGGGCATGGCATCCAGGGTGAATCGGGCGCCAACTTCAGCGACGCGCTCTGCTCCTTTTGTTACCACGATGAATTGGATGACAATGAGAATAAGGAAGATGACCAAACCAACGATGAGGGATCCGCCAATAACGAAACTCCCGAAAGCTTCTACCACCTGACCGGCGTACCCATTTGTCAGGATCTGGCGGGTAACACTGACATTGAGGCCGAGCCGGAAGAGGGTGGCAATGAGCAGTAGGGCGGGAAAGGTGGCGAATTCGAGGGGCTTTCGCACATAGACGACAGTGAGGAGAATAACCAGGGATGCGGCAATATTGAAGGTAATGAGCAGATCAAGGATGAAAGGGGGTAACGGGACGATCAACATGACGATGACAAGGATCACAGCGATTGGGATCGCGAACTGAGTCCACCGAATTCTCCGCACAGATACCCCTGTCATTGGGAAAACCATCCATGGGAATACCTGCCATCCTGGCAAAGTGTTCATCGGCCGCCCGAAGCCGGACTTAATGATTTCTTTATCGTGGGATTAGGTGGTCCACTTCACGGGAACTGTGCAGGCCGGTGGGTGCCCCCCGCAGCTTCAAGCTCATGACGAAGGCCAGCACCCGAGCCACGGCTGTGAAGAGTTCGGTAGGAATTTCCGAACCCACATCACAGTTGCGGTACAGCGTCCGGGCCAACGGAACGTCCTCCACGATCGGCACCCGGTTTTCGCTGGCCAGTTCCCGGATTCGGGTGGCGATCTGTCCGGCCCCCTTGGCCACGATTCTGGGGGCCCCGAGGTGCTGGGTGTATTTGATCGCCACCGCGATGTGGGTCGGGTTGACCAAAACTAGGTCTGCGGTGGCGACATCGGCCATCATCCGGTTTCGCGAGGCCTCTAGCGCCCGACGACGAATAAAAGCCTTGAGCAACGGGTCACCTTCTGACTGCCGGAATTCCTCTTTGACCTCGCGCATGGACATCATCAGTTCCTTGCGCACTTTTTTCTTACTCACTAAATAATCAGCGACCGCGATCAGTAATCCCGTGGCGACCACGGCCTGGATCAATCGAATCCCCTCGGAGGCGGTGATCTGGGTCAAAACTGAGAGTGGGAGCAGGCCTGAGCCGAAAACGATTTCCACGGTTCGGGTGATGACCAGCCAAAGCACCAAGCCGATTGAGGTGGTCTTGAGAATCTGCTTGGCCAATTCCCATAAGCCCTGGGTGCCCAAGATTCGCTTCGCATTCTGTTGCGGGCTGATTTTTCGGCTTTTGGGCGCGATCCGGGATAGGTAGGGGCGGGCGCCACCTTGAATCCAGCCAGAGATTTGCGTGACGAGCAGGATTACCAATAAAAATGGAATGATCAGAAGCGAGATGGCAAAGACCGCAGGCAGGGCAATACTGCCCAGCCGCTCCGGGGTGGGCTCCAGTGCAATGTCCGGGAGCATGAGGAGCAGGGCCTCGAGTTGTTCGGTCAAAAGTTCGAGCATGAATGGAAGCAGAAGGGTGACAGCGAGCAGTCCAGTCCAGGCTGCGAGGTCTGCTGACCGGGCGACTTGGCCTTGTTTGACCCCCTCTTTTATCTTCTTCGGGGTCGGCTGTTCGGTCTTGGCAGCGGAATCAGCCATGCCTTACCCCCCGACAATTCCTCGCATGGCGTCAACGGATGCATCCGTCAGGCCGGCGATAACTGGACTCAATTGCGGAATTGCGATACCGACTAAGAGCAAGGTGAGCCCGATTTTTACGGGGAAACTCAGCACGAAGATGTTGATGGTGGGAGCCACTCGGGTGAGCAAGCCAAGCCCAATGTCCGCCAGCAGTAGCACGGCGATGATCGGACCGGCAATTTGCAAAACGGCAACAAAAGCCATGCTGAGCGCGCCGGTCAAAGTTGATGCGGTCGTACCAAGATTCAGGCCGCCGCCAATTGGCAAAATCTCGAAGGTTTTCATGAACCCGGAAAAAAGAATGAGGTAGGCACCGGTCACCAAAATCAACACGCCAGCCAGAAGCTGATAAACCCGGACAATAATCGCAGCCTGTTGCTGCATCAGGGGATCATAGGCGGCCGCGAGGGAAAATCCGCTGGAGACGTCGATGAGCGCGCCGGCGGACTGGACGGCTGAAAGCAGAATTAGACAAGCTAGCCCGAGGGAGACACCGATGGCCACCTGGATGGCGAATTGAAGGAGCAGGTTCACCGGATCGAGGGAGATTCCCCCTGAAGCCGCAAGGGCACCGGGAGTCATGGGAATGGAAAATGCCAGTCCAGCCATGACCCGCACCCTTGGAGGGAGGAAGCCGCCACCAAAAGGAGGAGTGAGCCACACCCAAGCGCCAACGCGCGCGAACACGAGCAGGTAGGCCATTATTTCTTCGGTGGTTACTCCCAGTTCAAACACTCGGGCTCCTCACCCGAGCAGTCCGGGAATGAGCGCAAAAGCATCGCGGGTGAAGGCCAGCAGAGTTTGGACCATCCAGCCGGCTGCCAGCACCAGCGCGACCCCTACCGCAATTATCTTGGGGACAAAGGACAGGGTCTGGTCTTGGAGACTGGTGAGCCCTTGGAAAAGGGAGACGGCCAAACCCACCAGCAAAGCGGTAAGCAAAATAGGTGCAGACAGCAGCGCTGCGGTCCACATGAGCTGCATGGCAAGCTGAACCACATATGTTTCACTCATGTAATTACCTACGCGTAACTGCCGACGACGGAAGTAATGATCAGAGCCCAGCCGTCAACTAGTACGAACAGCAGAAGTTTGAAGGGCAGGGACACCAGAACCGGCGGGAGCATAATCATGCCGACCGACATCAGGCCCGAGCTGACCACCATGTCGATGATCAAAAAGGGTAAAAAGATGACGAATCCAATGATGAAAGCCGCGCGTAGTTCGGAGAGGATAAATGCGGGCACCAATGTGGTCAGGGACACGTCCGCGGGGGTGGCCGGTGGGGGTTCATTTGAGACTTGCACCATGAGGGCCAATTCCTCGGGGCGAGTATTTGCCAACATGAATTCTTCGAGCGGTATGCGACCGAGGTCGAATGCCTCGCCAAAACTGATTGTGCCATCAAGATAGGGCTGAAGGGCATCCGTGTTCATCACTCCCAGAACGGGTGACATCACGAATATGCTCAGGAAGATTGCTAATCCCGCGAGCACTTGATTGGGTGGTATTCCCTGCAGGCCGAGGGCGTTACGGGTAATAGACAGCACCACGATTATTTTTGTAAAACTGGTAACCATCAGTAACAGTGCGGGAGCGACGGCAAGAACGGTTAACGAAAGCAGTAGCACGATCGCACTGGATGGTCCTTCACCGCCGATAAGGTCGGGAAGTTCGATTGTGACAGCCTGCGACGGCGTAGCCAGCGCGACACCGATCACCACTATGCCGAGCAGTGTTGCGGACAGGGCGAAGACAGCACGCACCCACCGACTCATGAGCGGATCGTCTTCTCGCGCAAAGTCTCCGTGAGGGCTCGCCACGTGTCCCGTGAGAGCACTGAACCGGCAAGCTTGCTATCGGACTGCGTGTGCTTCAGTGAGGTGACCGTGTCTTTGTCCAGAAGGGCTGGGTCAAAACCTACTGATTGTGGGGAGTCCATCAGTTCAACCATGAAGGAATCAAGTTGGACCGGCCGTCGTTCTTCTTTGATCTCGTGAGTTTCCGGCGGCATATCAATTACACCGAGCAACGAAATATTATTATCGGTCGCACCGATCATCATTTTTTTGCCGCCAACTTCAACGAGCAGCAGGCTGCCCTTGCGGCTCACTGGAATTTTAGACAGTACTTGGATCGTGCCTGAGTTCGTGGGACTGATGCGCTTTTTCACACGGGCAAGGCCCCAGATCAGACCGAGGACAACAGCCAGTGAGACCACGAACCTGAGAACGAGCCATAAGGTATCCATCAATTCACTGATTCGACTTGAATCAATCCGTGGTAACGACTGAGGTCACTCGGAATCCGAACTGATCGTCCACGACAACAATCTCACCGCGGGCCAGCAAGGTGCCGTTGATAAACATGTCGAGCGGGGAACCCACTTCACGGTCAAGCTCCACGATCTGCCCGGGTTGTAGCTGGAGCAATTGACCAATGGGCAGGGAGGTACGGCCCACTTCAATCGTGACTTCCATCTGCACACTAGCAAGGGCATCCATTTGCTTTGGTGTACTCAGAGAGCTAAAAGCAGCGGCAGCGGCAGCAGGAGCAGCGGCAGGAGCAGGAGCAGGAGCAGCGGCAGGAGCAGGAGCAGCGGCAGGAGCAGGAGCAGCGGCAGGAGCAGGAGCAGCAGGCTCAGCAGATGCAGCCTCAGCAGGTGCAGCCTCAGCAGGTGGGGCGAGGAACAGCAGTACCGCCCCCACAACCGCACCATCTGCCAGTAGCGGCACACTCACATCCGGAGCAATTGTGGGTGCTCCTGAAGCCGGCGCTGGAGTTCCAATTTCTGAATCCATCACTTGGGACATGGAATCTATGGCTGCCTCAAGTTCTTCGACCAGGCCCTCAGACGTGGTGATGTCTGGGCTCGCACCCTCGAACAGCGCGACCATCAAATTTCCGTTGATTGATCCTTCCACCGAGACAACGGCGAGCGAAGTGGTCGAGGTGATCTCAATGTCCAATGGGGTGAGCGATGGCTCACCCGATGCAACGACTGATGTCACGGACAGGGCATCGCACAATCCAGACATGGACATGCGCATCTGTTCCATGATGAGGGCCATTTGGCTCTCGTTGCTACCAACAGTCATATCGTCTCCCTATTTGGTTAAATAACTCGAAAAGCTGCTTGAGTGCCTTCGCCACCAAGGAGCGCGTGCGCGAACACCACACCGTGACTGGTGACTTCCCACGGTGAGTCAGGTGAATGGCCAAGACGGAAAACATCTCCCACCGAGATGTTGGCAAAGTCGGCCAAACGACCCTTAATGGGCCGAAGACGTACGGACACGGTCACCGGGGCCAGGCGAATGCGCGATTCGAGATCTGCGGTGAAGTCGCGGTTTTTCGCTCCACCCTTCTCGGCCTGTCGATTCGCGATGGTGGCGTCCAGCGTCGGCAGGATTGGGGCGAGTGGCAATGCGAGCATCGTTTTGAATTCTTGCTCTTTGATTTCCATTCGGAAGGTCGCGACCAGCATTTGGTCACCGTGGGAGGCGGCATGTGCAAGTTCAGGAGTGGAAAATTGGCCCGTGAGAACGGGAAACCATGTGATGATCCCGTCAAAACTAAATCGCAGGGCACCGACAAGGCTGCTGCCCAGATCGCCCACAAGCATGTTCTCGATTTCCGTCAAACCTCGCACAGGTTGATCGTCGTCCCCGGGACCGCCAAGGGGAAGGTCAACCGCGAGCATCGCAAAATCCAAGGGCAGGTGAATCAATCCCACTGAATTTAGGGGATTTAAGGATGTGACCAGCAGCACCGTTTCTTCGGGTAGTGAGCTAATGAAGCTCCCGTAGGTTACTTGCTGCAAGGATTCCAGGTCGTGCGAGCAGGAAGCACGTAATTTTGAGGTGATCACCGAGGCGGTCTGGTCGGCGTAGGCTTCTAAGCCCTGTTCCAGTAACCGTTGGTGATCCCGGGTGAATTTGGAAGGATTTCGAAAGTCGTAGGTCTCGGTAGCTGAGCCGCCGCCAGCGCGTTTTTGGGCAGATGTATTTGCGACCACGAAGGACTTATCGTCTGCTGCGCAGAGAAACTGAGTGATTCGCCACAAAAAGGTGCATCAAATTCGGGAAGAACGGGCCGGTTCCTTCCAGCCTTTCCACCCTCGAGCCCTGAAAGCCAGTAGCCCGAGATCATGGGTCGCATTTCATCCGTGGCGACCGGGTCAGTGTTACTGCATTACGAACTCCGTGAAGTAGATATCGCTCACTTGGGAACCGTAACCTTCGGACACCAGTTCGATTAACTGCTCTTTGAGCTCGCTGCGACCGGGTCCGCCAACCAGTTGCTGAATATCTTGGTCGCTAAAGACCTCAATAGCGGCATCAAGGGCCATCGAGCCATCGAGCTCGGCGTCCTTGCCCTGGAGAGTGGTTTGCAGTGCCAGTCCGAGCTTGAGGAAGCGGTTGTCCTTAAGGTTAATGAAAATCGGTTCCAGTTTGATGACTGCGCCGTTTAATACCGGCGCAACCACCGCGACTCCGGTTGCCGCTGGCGCCGTTTCGGCTCCCCGTCCAAGAAAAATGTACACGCCGCCCGCGACCACCAAAATGGCCAGCGCAATGACGACTATCCGCAAGCGCGAATTACCCTTCTTTTCGCCATCTTCTGAGCCGGACTTCTTATTAGCCATTATTTTCCTCCATACGGTTGATCGGCTCTCCGAACCGAATCTTGAGCGAAGTGGGTGTTATTTGCTTCACTGGCCGGTGTTTGCATTAGATATCTCGCTCGCGACCCTTGCCCCGGCGAGGAGGGACCGTTGTTCCTCGGTGAGACTGCTGGCCAGCACGATCGCGACTCGCCGATTAAGTCGAAGGTGATCCGGGTTAGACTCGGGGACCAGCGGCGAAGTGTCCGCATAGCCTGCAACATGCATTCTGGACCGGGCAACTCCCCCTTCAGAGTTCAGGAACCGGGCTACCGCTCCAGCACGCGCGCTGGAAAGTTCCCAGTCGCTGGGGAAGTTGATCGGCTGCACGGGAGCCGTGTTGGTGTGACCTTCAACAACCAGTTGGGATCCGGAGTCTTTGATCGCCGGGATAAGCGCCCTTATGGCATCCGAACCGCCGGACTGGAGGGTGGCGCTGTGGGGCGGGAAAATTATGTCGTCAACTAGGAGGGTCACAACCAACCCGCGCTCTTCTCGGCTCAGTACCACCTTGCCGGAAAGCCCCGCAGAGCTCACAGCGCTGGCGAGGGCTAGTTCAGCCTTGTTCAGGGTAGCCTGGTCGGCGGCTTCGGCCGCCACGGCAGACTGCACCGCAAGGCTGGCCTTCACACCATCGACGGTGTCCGGCGTTGACATGACGATCGTAACCTGCTCCTGAAGTTTGGGCATGATGTCTGGGATCACCACGGCTGGGACATCGACCGGGGGTGTCGAGTTCAAGGTCACGTTATCTCCGGCCTCGGGCAAGATGCTGTCATTGCCATCGGAGACGTTTACGACCGTGCCAAAGGCAACTGCTAGGGAAGTGGAGAGTTCCTCGTACTTTTTTTGGTTGACCTGACTGATGGCGAACAGAAGCACGAACAGGGCGAACAACAGGGTTACCATGTCGGCATAGGAGATAAGCCACCTTTCGTGGTTCTCGTGTTCCACCTCAATATGCCGGCGGTTAGTCAAGGTCAGCCTGCCTTTTCAAGATCCTGCAGTATGTCGGCCGGGAGCAGTGCTCGGAGCCTGCGCTCAACCATACGTGGATTCGCACCGGCCTGAATGGCCAAAATTCCCTCAATGATGACCTCGCCCTGCGTTGTTCTGAGATCATTGAGCAGTTTCATCTTGCTTGCGATCGGAAGCCAGAAGACGTTCGCGGAAAGCACGCCCCACATTGCTGCGACGAACGCCGCAGCAATTAACCCACCGAGTTCCTCCGGGTTGGCAAGGTTGCCAAGGACGGTGACCAGACCGAGAATCGTGCCGATAATGCCAATGGTGGGGGCGTAACCACCCATATCAGTGAAGAGTTTTGCTTGGCGTCCGCCGTAAATAGTTTCACTGTGCAATTCTGCCTCAAGGATTCGGGTAAGATCCCCCGGATCGGTGCCGTCGATTGCTAGTTCCAGCCCACGACGCAGCAGCGGATCCTCAATCTCACTTACCGTAGCCTCCAATGAGAGTAATCCATCGCGCCTCGCGATATTCGCGCATTCCACGAGGGTTTCCAACAGACTTTCATACTTAGGTGTCGCCGCAATGAGCGCTTTGCCGGCGCCTTTCAACGATGCAACGAATAACTTGCCCGACATTCCAGCGGCGCCCACAGCGAAGGTGCCACCAAAAACAAGAATTAAGGGGGCCAGGATCAAAATGGACGTGGGGGATCCGCCCTCAAGAAGAAGGACGACTATGACAATGATGAAGGCGAGAACTATGCTAATAAGCGTTATTGGATCCACGGTTATCGTCGCGGATTCATTGAAATAACCTTAGGGCCGGATGGACCGGCTGGACTATCGACGGCATTAGCCACGTCTTGAGCTATGGCAAGAACGGTAGCGCGATCTAATCGAATTGAGTCGATAATGTCGGAGAGGCGTTCAGCCACCATAATGTGTTTACCGTCCACAAGCGTCAACACGGTGTCTGGTGATTCCTCGATCCGCTCGACCAAATCACAATTCAACGCGAACTGCTCGCCATTGAGCCTAGTTAACATAATCACGGTGCCTGCTCCTTCCATGAGTCTTGTGGCTCGTAATAGTTTAATCGGCAGCAATAGCCAGATCTTAAGGTGTGACGGTCGAGAAGCAACACAAAAGTCCCAAAACCCTGCCACGGCAGCGGTGCGGCTGCTGGCGGACAAGAATTCTGGGTGGGCGGGCACCCATGGAACCCGCCCACCCAGAATCGCAAGTCAACCCTTGCCGTTATGGCGCTTAAGGGTCTGCGCGCTAGAGAAGCAAGGGTGCGTTAACGCTTAATGCTCATGAGCTCCTGCAGCATTTCGTCAGCAGCCGTCATGGTCCTGGAGTTGGCCGCGAAGCCGCGCTGGGCCACGATCAAGTTGGTGAACTCCGAAGCCAGGTCGACGTTTGACATTTCCAGGGTTCCACCCTGGATTGACCCACGCCCACCAACGGTTGCGGCGCCAATCAGGGCCACACCCGAGTTAACGGTGGTCCGGTAACTGGTGTCCCCGACCTTCTCCAGACCATCTGGGTTATTGAAAGTGGCAATCGCTAGTTGCGCCAACGCCTGCTTCTGACCGTTGCTGAAAATACCGATGAGTTGGCCATCGCTGGTAGTGGTGAAGGTGGTGAGCGCACCAACGCCGGCACCATTTTGCTCGGTGATACCAAACGAACTCGGTGCCGAGTACTGGGTGAGGCCGGTGACATCCACTTCGAAGTTGCCCTCCGGAACCGCTGTGACCACGGGGGGACCAACTGCGGCCGCAACGGCAGGCCGGTTGAGTACCGCAATGGTGTTCGTGCCGGCCGCTGCTGCCGGAACGGTCAGGACGCCAGTTGCATCAAAGGTGACCGCGACTGCAACTCCGGGAAGCCCATCAGGTGCTGTCAAAGTAACTGACCATTCATAGTCCCCAGCCAACTTGGTGAAGGTGGCTGTGGTCGCACTCTCAGCTCCGAGAACGTCGTAGGTGGTGATGGAACTTGTCACCGTAGTACCAGCTTCGGCATTAGCCAAGAGGTTGCCGCCCATTTCCATGGTGGTGCTGGCTACAGCCGGTAGTAACTTGGCCACCGGCAAGGAGACATCTTCTGGGGCGGCATTGGGATTGACAACACCAGTGGCGTCGGCCATGTAACCCTGAACAATGCTGCCGTCAGGTGAGACCAACCTGCCGTTGCCATCGAGGGTGAAGGAACCCGCCCGGGTGAACAGGTTTTCGGTTCCATTATTGGTGGTGAAAAAACCGGAACCTTGAATTGCGAAATCGGTGGAGACTCCCGTTAACTGGGATGACCCTTGACCAAAGTTCGTTGACACGCCGGCAAGCTGAACACCAAGCCCGATCTGGACTCCGTTCACACCGCCCCGCGCAGCAGCATTGTCGCCGGCAGCAACGGGTGCACCGGGAGTCTTGACCGACTGAGAGATCACTGACTCAAAGACGGCTGTTTGTGACTTGTAACCAGACGAGTTGACGTTGGCAATGTTGTTACCGGTGACGTCCATCATTTGTTGGTGGGCGCGCAGACCGGTGATTCCTGAAAACAGTGAGCGAAGCATTTTTACCTCCGGTTGTTGTTGAGTCGAGCCATTCGGCTCAACTACCTCTTGATCAACGCCATCCGTGGCCTCGCATTCAAAGGTTTCGCAATCCTTGGCGGTACCTTTTTTATTACGTTTATTACGTCATTACAAAAATGTTTTTAACTCTTAATCCACCGCAGTTGGCCTAGGCCTAGTGCGCTTGCCAAAAAATGTGTGCTCACCCCCCTTCCGCAGCGGGAACAGTTGTGTCACTGTTCTCCGGAGGAGAAGTGGTAGTCGAGCCCGTATTTGCCGGGCCAAATTGAGTGATCCCCAATTCCTGCAGCACTCGAATTAATTCGGGCGCAAGATTGGCGGCTAGTGACGGTCCGAGATTGCTCAGCGCTTGAGCAACATCAGAGTCATTTGGCCCACTAATAACTCCGGTGACCGAGGAGAGTTTGACCGACTTCCCATCAATTACCAGTGTTTGGCCATCGGTGGCGAAGGAAGTGGATTCAACGGTTCCTTCTGATTTTGCACCTGTTGAACTCACGTAGGTGACCTGCTTACCCACCAGTTGGGCAGCCTGGGTTTCTTGCTGGCTGAGAGCCACCGCCTCGCCTTGCTTAACCATGGTCGTGAGTTTTTCCACCATGGTGAACTGGGCGGTTTGGGCCAAAAATTCGGCTCCGTCGGCGGGGTTGAGTGGATCCTGGTATTTCAACTGGGCAACCAGAAGTTTCAGAAAAGCATCACTACCCAGCGACCCAGCGGGATCGGTGGTTTTAGCAGGCTTGGGTCCCATTAACTCGGAGATGGGGGAAGAGGTCGAGTTGACCGGGGTAGTGGTCATCGGTTGTCCTTTCTTTTCTGGCGAGGCGCATTTTCCGGGCGGAACACGAGTGGGGTGGAGATAGGTTGGCTGGAGTCAGGTTGGCTCGAGCTAAACGCGAACATCTACGCGACCTCCCCGGCTTGGATCGATACTTGTGAGTGTTTCCATGTCGGCTCCATTGACTTCACCATTTCGTTGGCTCACAGGACGATCGGGGTTTTCCGAATCCACCATTCGCCCGCTGGACGATTCCTGTTCATTGCCCAGGAAGGCGGATCCTTGGTCGACTTGACTATCGACAAGGTCAAGTCCGGATCGAAGTAGGTCTTGGCGTAGATCTGGCATTGCTTCGCGTAGGGCTTGAACCGCCATGTCGCTGGCCCCAAAGGCGTGGATAGAAACGGTGCCACCATTAACCTGGATGCGGACCGACACTTGACCCAATTCCTCTGGATAAAGACGCAGAGTGGTCTCGTAGGTGCCATCGGCCAGACCCTTGAAGGTGGTTAAGTGCGCAGACATCTGGGTGGACACCGGCGCGGGTGCTTTTGGTTCGGCTGTTGGTAAAGCCGAACCGGTCCCCAGAGTGACCGAAGTCGCTGCGGAAGCTGAGGCCGAGTTGGCCACAATTGGTGAAATAGGTGCATCAAGACTCGCCCTGGTTTCCGGGCCTTGACCGCGATCGACCGTGATGCCCTCAGATTGAACCGACGGATCCGTTCCCATGGATTGCTCATGTGAGTTGCCGGCAGATGAACCTGAATTAGTGGGCGTTGTCGAACCAGATTCGGATTCGGTATCAGTTGATGCAGAGTTGGTCAGCGACGAAAGTGCCGGATTGGAACCACTTGGAACTTCGGCACCTTCACCGTCGGCTACGTCAGGTGCATTAGTTGACACTTCCGGTTGAGAATCTTGGAGTGGGGAACCTGCTGGTTTCGATGCAATATCTGGAGATTGAGCTACCGCACCGTCATCGGTTGGCGAATTAATATTCATGGTGTCGGGCACGGGCTTGGTGCCCATGTTGTTATTCACTCCGGATTCAGCATCGGCTGAATCAGCCGCAAGTGAATTCGCCGAGCTTATGCCGCGTGCATTGTTAACTGCTTCGCCGGTACCAGTCACTGAGATCCCGTTTTCTATGCTCCCAGTATCAAGATTGCCGGTTTCGACATTGCCCGTTTGCGCCATATTTTCAGTGGCCAATTCAGCGCTTTGAGCATTGTTTGTGTCAGAGAGAGAAGTGCTCAGAGACGCTTGGCCGGAACTCATTGCCACCGCGGCGACGTTTGCGGGAACTTCAATTGCTGCCGTTGGGTTGTCACCGGGATTACTAGATGTTGGTGTTATTCCAGAAATGGTAGATGCAGCGAGTGCGGCAGCGGCCAATCCTTCCTGGGATCGCGCTGAAGCCTCAACCGGCAAGTCGACGTCCGTCGGGTCGATCACTCCAAGATCGCCCACATCGGAATTAATGGGGTTCGTTATCACTGGTTCGGCAACAACCGGAACAGTGACGGCGAGTCCGATTGCGTTGGCGCCGAGATCTTCGTTGATCTCTGAGTCGTTGGTCTCTGATTCTGCCAACTCGCCAACCTGGTTGTCGGTCACTGGCTGATCGATCTCAGACTTCGATGTCTGGATTCGTGGATCGCTGTCAGCAGATGTTGGTTCGGCGTTGACTGCATTGTTTTCAACTGCGCGATCAACTTGACGATCAACCGATCGATTCGAGTGTGCAGGCTGTTGCCCGTCGTGGCGCTCGCGCACCTGTTGAGTGGTCTTGTTCAATTCTGTTGCAAACTGGCCTGATGAGTCAGTTGATCGGGCAGGGCCGGTGAACGCCGCTGCCTCTGCGGCAGTACTCGCCGAAATTGTGGCCACCGATGTCATGAGTCTTTCCCCTTTTTGGTAGGTCCCTGTTTGCGATAAAAAATTATGTTTCTTGCCCGTTCGTCTGAGTCCAGTCGTTCTGCGCGGTCGCTGGCGAGGTCGGCAGCATCTTGCTCGCGATCCACCATTCGCTGACTGATCTCCCGATCTTGGTCGGTGGCTAGCCATGCTCGACGCGCGTTCTCAGCGCGCATTTGCGCCAGCATTAATGAGTCATTTATTTGCCTGATGTAGGCCACCGAACTGGATCGCTGTGCCCCAATGACTTTCATGTATTCGACCCGACGGCGGCCCTCGAGCATGAGTTCAGCCAGGTTGGAAGACGCTTCCTCAAGTTGAAAAGATAACCCGGCAACAGCCACTCTTTCGACCCCTAACTCCGCAAGGGCTTGGCTTTGCTTGGCTTTGCGAACCTTGAGCAAGACATCGAGATTGCGGTTTTTCATTTGGCACCTACCAATCCGAGGAGTTGCTGATGCGATAGGTCAAGGCTGGGGACTTCATGTGTGGGCTGCCGAAGAAAAGCATTGATGCGTGGCATGAGTGCGATGGCTCGGTCCACGTCGGGGTTGGACCCGTTCACGTAGGCGCCGACCTCCACCAAGACCCGAGCTTCCCGAAACGCCGCCAGAAGTTTTTTCAGTTCGGCCCCGCTCGCCTGTATGTCGCCGGTGGTTACGTGTGGTGCGACTCGGGAAACGGACCCGAGTACATCAATTGCCGGATAGTGATTTGCCGTGGCTAATTCCCTGTCTAAAACAATGTGTCCGTCAAGGATTGATCGAGCGCTGTCAGCAACTGGATCTTGGAGGTCATCGCCCTCAATGAGAACGGTGTAAATCCCAGTGATTGTGCCCACACTTGACGCCCCGGCCCGCTCGAGCAATCGAGGCAACATGGCGAAGGCGGACGGTGGATATGCGCGGGCCGCGGGTGGCTCGCCGGCAGAAAGTCCCACCTCGCGCTGTGCGGTCATGGTGCGGGTGATGCTGTCAATGAACAATAAAACGTTTTTCCCTTGATCGCGAAAATGCTCCGCCACGCGAGTAGCCGTCGAAGCCGCCTGAAGTCGCACCATGGGTGGCATGTCCGAGGTGGCCACAACAACCACTGACTTAGCCAGACCTTCGGGGCCTAGGTCGTTCTCAATAAACTCCAGTACCTCGCGCCCGCGCTCGCCTACCAGGCCCACGACAACAACGTCGGCTGATGTATTTCGCGCCATCATGGACATGAGGGTTGATTTGCCTACACCCGATCCGGCAAAGATCCCGATTCGTTGGCCGCGGCCAATAGGGATCAGGGTGTCAATTGCTCGAACTCCCACGTGCAGTTGTTGAGTAATGCGCTGACGAGAAAGCGGGGACGGAGCTTGGTTGGTCGTGGTCAATAACGGCATTGTTGGCAGGGGCCCTTTGTCGTCAATGGGACTGCCGAGGGCATCAATCACGCGCCCTAGTAGTTGATCGCCAATAGGTACTCGCACCGGTGCATGTGTGGCCCGCGCGGTAACCCCGGGTGCAACCCCGGACATTTCACCAAGGGGCATGCAGGCTAAGCGATCACCAGAAATTCCGACTACCTGAGCGAGCAGGCTCTTCCCTTGAATGTCCAAATCGAGTATGTCACCGATTGCGGACCGGACTCCTTCGAGCCAAATTGTTAAGCCGTTGACGCCAACGACTTCACCGCTTACGGAAAGTCGAATCGAGTCCCGGCCACGTTCGAGGGCCTGCTGGAGGTTCACGTGGAAAGCGCCTCCTTAAGTTGATCAATCCGTTGGGAGATTTGGGAATCAACCCGAGTGCAGCCACTGGTCACCACAGCACCGTGAATTTCGACCGAGTCATCGGCCAACAGGCGAACAGGGCGTTGTAGTTTTTCAGCCAAATCAATGTCCAAGCTGTGAATTAGTTCCAGATCGTCTGGGTGCAAGGACACGCGTACTTCGGAGTGACCCGGTATTTCGGCAACGGCGATACTGATTGAGTTGATGACGTGCGCTTTGTCCGCGGAAAGTTCTGCTCCAAGAAGTTCTTCGACAAGTTCAACGACTACATTGCCCAGATCCTTGCCAACCTCGGTGTATACCGGGAGAGTGGCCGACTCGAGTGATGACAGTCCACTTGCCAATGTGAGTAGGGCTATTTCCCAATTGTTTTTCAGCTCAGCGTGTTCTAACATAATGGCCGTATGTTCAACGAGGAGTTCTGCGCGGACTTCAACGATCATCTGCTCGCGACCCTCGTCGTAACCAGCGGTGAAGCCGGTTTCCTGCCCAATTTTGCTACCAGCAACAAACCCGGCGTCAAATCCAGTATCAAATCCGCGGGCGGTGGCACTGGACTCAGATTCGGTGGTGAATTCGGACGTTAGCTGCTCGGTGGACAGGTGCCCGACCTGGGAGTCAAATTCGGGGGCAAGTTCAACCGGTATCAGGCGTAATTCGCTGTCAAACCGAGTTGCCGTGAGGGTACGTGCTTCCGCCGGAGCCACGCGGGTGGCGCTAAACAACGAAGTCACCGTCACCACCTCCGACGCTGATCTCAATATCGCCCTTCTCGTCGAGTCGGCGTATAACGGCCACAATTTTTCCTTGAGCCTCCTCCACACTGCTGCGGCGAACCCGACCCATGATTTCCAGTTCCTCTTCCAGCATGTCTGCTGCACGAGTGGAAAGATTTCGAAGGACCTTCTCGTGGACCTCGGTGCTCACGCCCTTCAAGGACATGGCGAGATCTTGGGGGCTGACCTCACGGAGAATTAACTGCAGAGTCCGGTCATCAACTTTCGCAATATCTTCAAATAGGAACAGGTGCGAGCGAATAAACTCCGCCAACTTCGGGTCGCGCTCTTCAATGCTCTCGAGGAGAACTTTCTCAGTCTGTCGGTCGGTGCGTTGAATGATGCTGATCAAGGGATCAATGCCGCCGATATAGGACGATTCCGTTGTGACCAGCACATTGGACATTTTGCGTTGCAGGATGGATTCGACCAAGCGAACAGAGTCCGGATTGACCCGACCCATAACGCCAATCCGCCCGGCGACTGATCCTTGGGTTTCATCTTGCAGGGAACAAAGAACCGACGACGCAAGATCTGAGGGCAAGTAGGCAAGAACGACAGCGATTATCTGCGGATGCTCATCTTTGATGAACGACAAAATCTGCGAGGAGTCCATTTTTCGCATGTAGTGAAATGGTTGCTCCGCAATCGAACTCACCAATTGCTCGAACATTTCATCGGCCTCGCTCGGTTCAAAGACCATGTCAAGTAAATCTCGGGCAACATCGAGGCCGCCACTGCCTGCCATGCGGGTGCTCGCGGCGTAGGTAATGAACTCGCGGATAATTTCTAATGCAAGTGTTGGATCTACTTCTTGGAGTCGGGCAACTTCACTCGCGATGGCTTGAATATCTTCATTGGGCAATTGCGCAAATACCGGTCGCGCCGCGGCGGTACCCAGCTGAGCCACAATCACGGCAGCTTTATAAGAAGGCGTGATCTCCTCGGGGCGAATGGGAGCCATGGACCCGACCTACTTCGAAATCCAGGTACGTAGCACTCGAGCGACCTGCTCGGGTTCTTCGGTGGCAAAGTCCCGCAGTGAGTCATAGGTCGCCGAGCCAGGGCTCTTGATGTAGGTCGGAACGATTTCTTCCTCCAATGTGGCCACTCCTCCCGCACCGACTAGAACGGGGACGGCAGGCGCGTAGATCGGATTACCGTCTTCATCGAGGCGCTCCAGGGTTACCTGACCACCAAATCCTTGGGCTTCTAGCATCTCCATGTCGATCATTGTGCGGCGCTGGCGACGTAGCGAAAGCACACCCAAAATTATGACCGCCAGGACCAGTACGGCAATACCTATTTGGCGTCCAGTGTCAAACAGCGCTGCAGATTCTTCGGCGGCCAGAGCTTCGGCCCCCGCCGCCTCGGCAGCTTCAGCCGCGGTGGTGTCAAAAGCAACCTGCGACACCTGGATTGCGTCGCCACGTTCCACATTGAGTCCGACGGCGTTGGACACGATCGCCTCAACCTCTCCGAAGGTAGCTGCTGGAACTGCGGCGTCCACCAGAACCGCAACTGTGAGCCGGCGAATGTCTCCGGCTGCGCCAATTCTTTCCGTGATGGTGCTATTGATCGGATTCGTCTGGGTTTCAGAAGCTTTTTCATAGTCATTCTGGGAATCGTTGGTGGTTCCTTCACCGACGACTAGGGGAGGCTCGCCCACGACTGGACCGTCGATTGCGCTGTTATCCGTTGCCGTGTAGGTCTCGGTTGTTGTCTGACCGGTGAGTGGAGGTAAATCTTCGGGGTAGGCGTATTCCTGCGTGGTGGTAGACCTTTGGTCAAATTCCAGGTCAGCATTCACGATCACACTGGAAACACCAGGGCCGAGAACTTTGTCCAGCATTGTCTGTGCGGATGCAATCAAGCCCTCCTCGATGCGGGCAGCCTGGGACACCGATGCTGCACCAGCCACTCCTCCGCCGGAGAGCAGCCTGCCAGAAGAGTCTGAGACACTCACCTTGTCAGGGGTTAGTCCAGGTACCGCGGAGGCGACCAAATTGGTAATTGCTTGGACCTGTTCGCCATCAAGGGTTTGACCTCCACCCATCACAATGAGAACCGAAGACGTTGGCTTATCTGATGCTTGAGTGAATACCGTTTCAGCGGGAATGGCAAGGTGAACGACTGCGGACCGCACACCATCAATTCCCTCGATGGTTGAGGACAGTTCACCCTCGAGGGCGCGTTGAAAAGTGACATTTTGCATGAATTGAGAAGTGGTCATGCCTTGTTCATCAAGCAGGGAGTAGCCGCTACCGGCGTCAGCTGGTAGTCCGGCCGCACTCATAGCCAATCGGGCGGAAGAAACGTCTTCGGGGGCAACGAGAATCTGAGTGCCGCCTGAGTTGAGTTCATAGGTGGTGCCCTGTGCTTCAAGTTCTTCAGAGATCGCAACCGCGTCCTCACTAGACAAATTTGAGTACAACGGTGTGAGCGGGGATGCGGTCACTCGCATCAGCAGTACTGCACCTACGAGTAGAGCGAGAACCCCGATAACAATGGCGGTGATCTGTCCCGGGGTGAATTGGCGAAGAGCGGTGGCTGCTCTGGTGCCGTAAATTTTAAGAGTCTCGATCACAGTGGCATCCTCATGATTTCATTGAAGGCTTCCAGCGCTTTATTACGCACGGCGACCGCGGTCTGGGTTGAGATGGAAGCCTCCTGTGCCGCCATGAGGTATTCATGTGGGTTCTTGAGTTCACCGGTGGCGACCTTGGTGGCAAGTGCGTCAGAGTTTTGGTGGAGGGCACCCAACTGGTCCATTGTATTTGCCAAACTGGATGCGAAGTCCAATCCGGTGTCTGCGCCGGTGACGGCACCACCAACCCCGATCCCTTGAGAAGGGATGGCACTCGGGCTGATACCCGGGCTCGGTGGCGCCGGTGGCATTGGTGGTAACGGTGCGGCGAGGGAAATTCCGGGAATGCTGAAGGCCATGGGTTATCTGCCTAGCTGAAGTGCGGCTTGATAGGCCTCGGTCGCACGCTGAACTACCGCAAGGTTTGCCTGGTAGCCACGCTGGGCAATGATCATGTCGGCCATTTCGGTCGTCAGGTCAATATCTGGACGACGAACGTACCCGTCTTCGTTGGCAAGTACGTGTTCGGGTTCGTAAGTGACCAAGCCTTCTCCAGAAGCGGATTGAACCATTGTGAAGGAAACACCCGCTCCCACGGTGCCACCGGTCCCGACCATGCTGGGTGCGGGCGAAGTATTTGAGCTGGCGACAACCGATTGGCGCCGCACGGCACCTTCTTCCATGGTGCGGACCGTGTTGACATTGGCCACGTTGTGCGCAATCGCGTCCAGCGAGTTCTTATAAAAGTTAACGCCGGTGCTGGCAATATTGAAAATCGATAACATGATCAGCTACCGCCCAAGACGGTTCGGATTGCATTAAATCTGCCCTCGGCAGCGCGCAATGTGAGTTCTAGCCGCAGGTTTGTTTCCGTTCCCAGCAGTGTTTGTTCTTCGAGACTGACATTGTTGCCATCCTGCTTACGGGGAGCTTCAGAGGCAGCGGTGCTCATGAAACTTTGAGTAGTGGCTGTGCCGATTCCGGGCATTTCCAGAGCCGAGTTCAGGGCGCCCTCAAATTCCACATTGGTTGCCGTGAAATTGGGCGTAGACATGTTTGATACGTTATTAGCAATGGCTTCTTGACGCAACATTAATCCGTCAAGGGCGATGCGCACCGCTGGATTTACCAGACCCAGGTCCATGTGAAACCCCGTTCACCAATTAAGGCAATTGGGCCAAATCCATGGCGAGTGTGGCGAGCTTCCTGCTCAAAGGAGTTATCGGCCAGGGGGCGAGCCATCTGAGGATTTTTTCTCAGATCGATTCTATATGTTTTTGAGACCGAAAAATTAGCCGTTGAATGGACCGGCGAGGCGCCGGATTCCCACTAGTTTTTCCACGCTCACCTCGCTGATCCGGGTGTCCGCGCTTGGATTGGCGGCTTCCACCATGCGACCGTCGCCGAGATAGAGACCCACGTGATTAACTTTGAGCGCAGAGGGATCTCTTCTGTGCCCAGAAGGCTCATGGAAAAAGACCAAGTCGCCAGCTCGTGCGTCTTTGAGGGAGGCCACTGGCTCACCGACCTTTATCTGTTGCCAGGACACCGGCGGAATCGAGAGTCCGTGTTGCTGGGCAATCCATTCGGTAAAAGCTGCGCAATCCCATCCGGTTTTGGGGTTATTTCCACCCGCGACGTATGGCACTCCAACAAAGTTGACCGCGTATTCAGACATTCGCGAGCCAAGTTCGGCATCTGTTGACAACAATCCGGTGCCAGCAGGCTGGGCTAAGGGGTCCATTTGACTTTGCGAGCTGGATAAACCCACGGCGCCCGGCAAGCCAGCCGTCTGTCCGGTCACGGTGGCGAGGGCGGACTCAAAATCTACCGCTGTCGGGCTGAGAAGTTGCGTGTTGGCCGGTATGGTTTGGGATCCGCCCATAGGTGCTGCATATCCGCTTTGCAGTGGGGGAATGTTGAGTCTGGATCGGATCTCTCCGATCCGCGACATAACGTCGTTAACACTCACATTGACTCCCGTTTTTGGCCGCGTGAGAAAAACACGCGTCAAGATTGAGGTATCGGTACCGGTGAGCTAATGCTGAGGAGTTAGCCCCCTCAATTTTTAGCGCTTGGGAACTGTTGCCTCAACTCCGTCGACTTTAGAGAAGTGGGCAGCGTTAGCCAGAATGGCCGGCACGCCATCGCGCAGTGAGAGGGCGAAGGATTTGCTCGGAACCGCCTCTTTGTTCATGAGACGCTCATAAATCTCTTCTAGGCGCACGGCTTCCCGCCATAAACAGAAGGTTTGAAACCACGGCAGGTTGGCGGTGTCGAGGTGGGTTGCAATCCGGAACACGTTGATAAGTTCGTTGCGGGATAAAAAACCGTCTTCGTCACGCGTCACGGGGGCGGTATCCAGCGGCGTTTCCGGGAGGTCTCGGGCCGAATAGGTGGCCGTGAAGTAACCCAAATCCATTAGTGGGTCGCTGGCGGTCGCCCGTTCCCAACCGAAAACCCCAGAAATGGTCGCGGGGGCTTTCTCGAGAAATAGTAGATTTTGCATGCTGTAACGTCCGTGGCTAAGGACCGAGGGATTCGGTTCGGGCGAATTTTCCAGCAGATAATCTCCCAGAATCTCGAATCCGGGTAGGCGGCGCATTTTGAGCTTGCGGCCAAGCCGCTTGGACTCCAACACGAGTTTGCGTAAGTCGCTGCCTCCGTGATCAAGGCTAGAAACTTCACTGGGGGAGACTTCTACCTGAATGCGTGCCAGGTCATCAATGGCCCGGCGGGACATCCCCACTTTTTCTTCCACATTGTTGAGGGCCTCTGGAATGGAATTGACGACCTGGGCTCCGGGCAGGAACGCGGTCAAATAAAAGGGAGCACCAATGATGCTGGCGTCGTTACACACGTGTAGGACTTCGGGTGAGTGCAGGTGATGGCTCCGAAGAACCTCTAATAATTTGATTTCATCTGCCAAACTCATGACATCGGCGGGCTGAGGTCCATCGAGGCGCCGTTTTAGTACGAAGTGCACGTTTTCGTCACGGGCGAGATGGAAGCTACCTGATGATCCCTGGGACCCGAGCCGGCCCCACAGCAGTTCCCCGGTGCCGAAGCCCATTTCGTCCATATAGGCCTGCAGAGGCTCGAGAATTATTAGGGGGGGAGCCTTTTTTCGCTCCGCCATTTGCTCTGCTTTTTCAACCGAGGCTACGACGGTTACGCCGTCGGGCACAGGCGACAGGGTGATCATGGGTATCGCCTCCCTTTGTTGACATCTGAAGTACAGATCTACACTATTAGTATCGGTCGCAGGTACGTGCAGTTGGGCTTTTTCGAGAAATTCCTGGTGACGGGCACTTGCGCTCTGGATAAAAGAGGGCAAGACCTGGATAGCTGCGGAGTCAAGATGGGAGTATCAATGGCGCGAAAATCTGGAATGGGTGCGGGGTGGGATCCGGTAACAAAGGTTTTCGTCATCTTGGCTTTCATTGGCAGCTTCATTTACATTGCGAGCATGCTCAACGATTCTGTTAATGAAACTATCAAAGACTCCATTGGGATTGATATTCAAGGCCCATGAGATCGGCCCACTAGCCCAAAAGGTAGTGAAAGGTGTAGGCTGTTGTCCATGGAAGTGTGGATTTTTCTCTTGGTATTCTTGGTGGCGGCCTTGGGCATCCTTGCCATGATGGGTTACGTCAAAAATGAGACAGAACGCTTAGAGTTGAAGCACTTCATGGCAATGTCGGATTACAAGAGTGAAATGATGGAGCTGCAGGTTCAGCACTCGGCCAAGGTTGAACAAGATCGTGAAACCATTGAAGGACTCAACCTCAGAATTGGCGAGTTGAATATTCAGATCGACGAAGAAGCCACCGCAAATCGTAAGTTGCAGGCAAGTCTGGACAAACTGCGCGCAGACATGGCTGAGAAGCAGCCTGAGAATCTTCTCGCGTCTTAATCTTCACCAGGTCGAGTCAGTCTCAGTTGTCTTGTGAATTTTGTTCCACTTTGGCTTCTCGTCTTGCGGCATTGCATTCCCAGATAAAATCGAGAATGTCCGCCATGATTTCTTGCGCCTGTTGTTCGGCTGCACCAATGTGGACCTCTAAAGTTCTATTGAGTACTAATCCCAAAACAGCGTGTTCCGCAACCACCATGACCTGCTCATTATCCCGAGCAATAATCTCGATCAGGAAATGTCCGCGTCGTCGAGGCAACAGCCGTTTGACTACATACAGCTTGTTAACTCCCTGGATTTTTACACGTAACTGATTGCTGTTGAAGAGACAATCGTGATCTAACACAGTTCTGTCGATTCCTAAAGTTCCATACGGGTGTGATTGCACCAAGCGGTAAAGCGCCAGGATTAACCAGTTCACATGGATCAGCAGATTGTAGGGAAGTTCCTCGGTCTTAATCGGGTCTACGGTGGACAGTAAGGCCGTGGCCCGGTCGACCGTGTAGTCGTAGGTGAAGGTAACCGCGCCACCTCCGGAGTTGTCCCTTACCGTCGGGTAAACGACCGTGGAGCGAGTGCCATCGGTTAACCAGTGCCTGCTTCGAGAGTCCAGGGCAATCATCAGGGGCAAGTGGTTACCTGGGTCAATTCCAATGTAATGGACTACCGGATTCCCGCTCACCTGTCCGCATCTCACTTCGCTCACGAGTCTGATTCTTCCATGGAGTCGCTATCGACACCATGGAACTACACGGAGTGAGAGAAACCAAGTTCAGGCTCAACCAAAAGACGTGCTCACCAAACACGGTCCTCTGGTCTAAGATGCTGTTATGGAAGATGGCCTGGACAAAATTAGCTCTGAAGGCTCAGGCGAGGATTGCGTCGGTGCGGTTATCTTCGAGGAGCGACGTGCCTCGGTGCGCGCGATTATCGTGACTTTGACTATCTGGTTCGCTGTCATCTTCGTCTCGAGTGCAATCATCTGGGTTCGGATCAACGGATCGCTTGCGCTCTTGTTGACTTTGCTGCTGTTGTTGTTCCCGTTATTCAGTTTTATTAGCTGGGTAATGTTTCGCATGTTTATCGATGCGGAAAAGATTCAAGTGGTGCGAACCTTCATCTATCGGAACAAGGAGTCCCTTGAGTTCAACAAAATTGAAGGCGTAGATATTCAACAGGGCCCATTCGGTCGCGCTTTTGATTATGGAAGATTAACTATTTCCGGTGTTGGAATTAAGCAGCTTCGGACAGAACCCATTGATCATCCCGATCAGGTGGCGCGAGAGATCCGCGCACTAATTGCCCGGCGCTAATTCAGCGCTTTTCGGGTGCGAGTGTTTGTTGGTGTGTGATGGAAATTTTCAGAAACAGAAAGTTTCAGATCACTGTGGATCTTTAGCTTTTGGCAGATTTGGCAGGCCCTTAATTGCTGAAGCAAAATCTGACATGGCCGCCAGTGTTGGTGCGAGAGCCTCGCGGTTCGCTGCCTCAATTGCTTCGAATACTTCTCGACGGTGCACTTTCACATGTTTGGGTGCATCTATTCCGACCCGGATCAAATCCCCGCGAATCTCAAGGATGGTAACGACTACATCGTCGCCGATCACAATACTTTCGCCGACCTTGCGACTCAGTACCAGCATCTGCTGCCTACGCGGCCATCAGTGGAGTGCGGACGGACAAATTGTCATTTTCCACAATTATTTGTTCGGCGATTTGTGCGTTTGGATCCAGTAAGAGTGGGGCCATCAGGTTCACGGTTGAGTCTTTGAATGTTTCACCCAACGTGACAACGAGGAGCAGTAACACTTCTGGGCCACTTTCCAAGTCAAAGCGCTTCGCTACTTCATCATCAACGACCGGTGCGTAATTAGGAAAAAACGACGCTGCCGGGACGACAACAAAATTTATGGCAGCTTCTTCAAGGGATTGGAGTCGGTAGACCAAACCTTCGTCGTTCATTTTGATCAGGGTGAACTTGGTGAATTCAGGAAACCCCAGTAGACCGCCCCGTATTTCCACAACGGGTACATAATTCTGCGCATCATCGTGCGCGTTGTCTGACATAGAATCTCCGTCTTCATTTTGTGTATTCATTTAACGCACTGGTTCTCTCAGGCCGGTTATCTTAAGAAATCCATCAAGGATGGCTGCATGATACTCGCAGTGGCATAGAGCGCTGCCTCGTAGCTTGTTTGCTGCATGGTCAATTCCATGATCGTCTTTGTGAGGTCGGTGTCTTCAACAGCGGCTAGCGCACCTGTGATACTTAAGATCCGGTCTGCGGATACGTCGCGAAGTTCATTGAGTTGATTGATCCGAGACCCAACGGTTGCTTGGGCGCCGCGAGCGGTGGTGATGACCGAATCCAATGAAGTCAAGTTGGCTGCCAAGTTGGCCGGTGTGTTGCGCAGGCTGTCAGCGATGGAAGTGAGAACGGCAAAGGCATTCGCTCCCCCGACACCGAAAACTTCGGGGCCATTTAATTCAATTCTGACCGTAGAGCCAGAGTCACCAACCCGCGTGGTGACCTGATTGGTGTCTCCGATGTAGGTGCCTCCAGCGTTGTAGGCGGTGGCTGCCGATGTTGCGCCCGTGAAAAGGGCTCTTCCGGCAAAGTCGCTGTTTGCCGCGACCAGCAGACTCGAAGCAATCACGTCAATCTGAGCCGCCAAAGCAGAACGTGAACTTGCTGTTGAATTGGATGCTTGTCCCTGAAGCACAAGCTCACGGGACTTAAAAAGTTGATCGTTGACTGAGTCGACCTGGGTGCGCGTCGTGTTGAGTCTGAGTAGGCCATTGTCAATGTTTTGCGCGTACTGCGACATCCGAGTTTGTTCGGCCCGCAATGTCATAACTGACCGGGTTCCACCCGGATCTTCGCTGGCACGCTGGATTGCCTTGCCCGAGGAGATCTGCTCCTGCAACTGGGCCATTCGCTTGCTCATTGCGCCCACCGAGTCCATATTCTGCAAACTCTGCGCACCAGTTGCTAAGCGGGTAATTGAGGTCATGGATGTTTCCTATCGTCCGACAAGGCCGGTGCGGTTGATGAGTGTGTCGAGTGCTTCGTCAATGGAGGTAAGTACGCGCGCTGCGGCTTCGTAGGCACGCTGATAGGTGAGTAGATTCGCCATTTCTTCGTCTATGTTCACGCCGGACTCTGAATTAATCTGGCCGGTGATACCAGCCATGAAAGCCTGTACGGTCTGTGCGGTTTGCGCTGCACCTTGAGTGGCATAACCCAGGGACACAACCAGATTCTGATAAAGTTCATCGGGTCCGCCAGCGGATCTTCCGAGGGCCGCCATTGCATCCGCATTTGATCCGTTGAGTGAGGCGACTCCCCCAACGGGTGCAAGCGTTGAAGCGGCGATACTCGAGCCAGTGGTAAGTGCCACGGCGATTGTGGATGCTGTGGTTCCCGTGAACAGGGCCGCGCCAACATTTCCCGAGAGATCAAACCCGGCAGCCTGTGCGGTATTAACCTTTGACGCCAACGCAGCGGCCACCGAATCGAGGTCGGCCCTCCAGTCTGGGATAGTGGTGTTGATCGCAGTGAGATAACCGCTGGCGTTGCCGCTGGAAACCACAGCTGTGGAATCGTTACTGGACCATTGCACCGAAGTTGTTCCGGCTGTGGTGGCCACTTGCAGGGTGGCGTAATTTGATGGACCAACAAAAGCCGCTCCACCAAGGGAAACACTCATCTTGTTAGCGCTATCAATGAGGTAGGTACCACCGACAGCCTCGGCAAGTTGGGATGCCGCAAAGGATCGCTGATCCATCAATGCATTTATCGCGCTCGTTCCTTCAGGAGTCAGACCGATTGCAATGTTGAGCTCAGAAATCTGCTGGGCATAAGAGTTTGCCGAGGTCACCAGGTTGCTCAAGTTTTGTGACTGGCTAGTCGAGATGGTTGTCAACTGTTCGGCTGCGTCGTTGAGCCAACCGGTAAGAACATTTGCCTGGGCAATCACCTGAATTCGGGCCGCGGCATTGTTTGGATCTCTGGAGACATTTGAAAAACCCGACCAGAGGGCGTCTAATTTTGACTGAAAGCCAGATGTGCTCGGCTCGGGAAAGACTTGTTCAATTTGGGTTAACACGGCGCTCGTCACGTTAAGGTCACCCAGACGAGCACTCTCAGTTCGCGCTCGGTCGCCCAGTATTCCACTGTGCAAACGTTGGATCGATGACACATCGACCCCAATCCCGGCTGTCATTTCAACCCGCTGCCGGGAGTATCCGGGGGTGCTGACGTTGGCAATATTTTGTCCCGCAACGTCCATGGCGACGCGCTGCGCCTGCAATGACGACAGTGCGGTGGATATGCCTGAGAAAGTCCCCACGCTAAAGCCCCTCGTCCACGAATACGGACTTACGATCGAGTTTTTCCTTCGCGCCAGTCTGCGCGTATAAATGTAACGAGGGATCTGAATCGCCTCGGATGCTGGTCAGAATCGCCTCGGTGGCTATTTGGGCGGAGAAGGCAAGTTCACGATTGAGCGAGGTAATGGCTTGAATTCGGGACGCCAGATCCAAAAAGGCTTCATAGTGTTCGGTCAGCAGGCCCTGCCACGGCTCTTCAGCAGCCTCTGCAATTGCGGCTAGGCTCGGAGATGCCTCCAAATCAAGATCCCTAGCCACCTCGTTGAATCGAACGGCCCGCTCAAGCTCAATAATTCGAACCTGCTCCAAAGCAGTTTCGATTTCTCGGCTGGCGCGCACCAACCACGCGGACCGCCCGCTCATGAGGAGCAACTGCTGGACATCGAGTTTGAACAGGAGATTGTCCAAAATGTCCCGTTCGCGCCATAGCAATGAGGAAAGCCCGGAAAGATCCACGGCTACCTCCTCAAGGTCGTTGGATGGGAGCGGCTCTTGAGCCCATTCCCTGACTACCTTACCCATCGGCCGATCATCAAGAATCTTGAGAATAACGGATTACCAAGAAAAAAAGGATATGTGTGTATGGGTCAATTATCGGAGCGACCGTCGAACACCTGAGGTGAAAAAACCCCACATCTCTCTCACGGGGGGACAGTTGATGCTGGGGATGGGCTACTTGGCCTGTTCCCTGGGCCACTGAAACCAACCCCTGGTCAGTGAGGTCCTCAGGATTCTTGCCTGGGGCCTTGGTCTGGGACACAAAAAACACCCTTCATCGGTGTTGTCTGCGTTCAGACCCGAGCCACTACCTCAGCAGCGTGAGTACGCTGCTGGGCATTTGCATTGCTTGGGCGAGCATCGCTGTAGCCGCCGCAGTCAAAATGTTTGCTGAGGTCAAGTTCATCATTTCTGTGGCAATATCAGTGTCCTGGACTTGACCGATGCCGACCAACTCAGTCGCGGCAACCGAGTTGAGTACCTGCAGAGTGTTCTGCAACGAAGCAAGGTTGCCTGCATTCGTCGACCGGAGATCCAACGTGCCATTCAAAAAGGTGGTGTAGTCGGAGCTCGTGTTGTCGGCCGGGGGTGTTGCGGCCGCCGGTGTGACCGTCGTGGAACCGACACCCACTTTGGGGGATAGTGCGGTGCCCAATACAGCTACCCCATTGAACTGCGTATTTGTGTTGATCGAAGCGATCCCCGCTGTCAGTGTGACTAGTTGGGCGGTAATCGCCGAAGTGTCAACTCCGTCGTCACCCAGTGTGCTGGCCAGTGCCAACCCTGTGTTGCCAAGAGCGATCATTTCACCGTAGGCACTGTCGGCAGTCTGCAACGTGTTGATTGCGACTTGAACCTGGCTGATGTTGCTTTGGGTAGCCGCCAGATTGGCACTCAAAGTGGCGGCGGTTCCCCCACTGGCGATATCACCACCGCCCGCAGCCTTGAGGCCACTAGAAATCCGGGCGAGCGAATCAGCGGCCTTTGCCTGATGCACTCCAAGATTGTTATATACATTTAGTGCTGGGTAATTGGCACCAATTTGAAAAGGCACAACTCCCCCCCATTCGTGAAACCTGTGGGCGAGCAGCCCTTGCGTGGGCTGACACACGGCCTCTACCGCACTTAGGGTTACAACAATACAACTTTGCGGGTGCCCCGGCAATCTTCGGCTATACCTGAGGGAAAAGATGGGGAAAACGATATTTATGTTGAATCAGACGCGGCTCTCGATGGGGAGAGCGCCTGATCGGGAGCCGTGCCGTCTTGCAAGACACAAAACGGTGGCCATAGCGCACAATTTGCGCTATGGCCACCGGCCCGTGGAACTGCTGAGGCTACTGGAGCAGCTTAAGCACACTGTTGGGCATTTGCATTGCCTGGGCGAGCATCGCTGTTGCGGCTTCGGTCATGATGTTGGCTGAAGTTAAGTTCATCATTTCCGTAGCAATATCGGTGTCTTGGGCTTGACCGAGAGCGGACAACTCATTTGCTGACACGGCATTGAGTGCCTGCAGAGCATTTTGCAGCGCAACAATGTTGCCACCATTTGTGGCCCGCAGGTCCGAAATCTCCTCCGCAGCATCCGCGTAACCATCAGTGTCATCTGTTGCAATGGCAGTAATAGCCGCTGGTGTGACAGTGAGGGCGCCAACACCAATGTTCGGTGCGGCAGCGGTGACAAGTGCCCGGGCTCCGTTGTATTCGACGTTAGTGCTCAGCGAAGCCACGGCCGCAGTTATGGCCACGAGTTGAGCGGTGATGGCCGACGTGTCAGCACCAGCATAGTCCGCCGTTGCTGCTATCGAAATTCCTTGTGAGACCAGAGCCATCGCCTCACCGTAGACCGCATCAGCGACCTGCAGCTGGT
>FUWD013232840.1_pt1:0-40000 | contig 48027 bp, 37 predicted proteins | sample 1063281 | NCBI WGS metagenome assembly FUWD01 (sample SAMEA79048168, study PRJEB19326) | metagenome | biome: marine | reverse complement strand
GCTCCAGAAGTTTCAATATGTGTTTTTATGTTATTTTTTTGTAAAAGATTAGTAATATAATCCATAGACCACATTAATGGTTCACCGCCAGTAATAACAACAGTTTTTGCATTTTTTGTAACATTATCGACAATAGTATCTGCTAGTGTTGGTGGGTGTAAATCAGCATTCCAGCTTTCTTTTACATCACACCAGTGGCACCCAACATCACAACCACCAACTCTAATAAAGTAAGCAGCAGTTCCTGTATGAGAACCTTCGCCTTGTATTGTGTAGAATTCTTCCATTAGAGGAAGCATTATTCCTTTGTCAACTAAATCTTGTGTTTGTTTATCCATCTTTACTAAATCACCCAAAAGGTATTAAAAAATGCAAAGGTAGTTTTTAGACACTGATTTTACGAATTTTCACAAATGAAATAAGTAGAATATACTATAAAGTAATTCGTTTGTGTATTCTAAGTATTTCGATTGGTGGATATAGGTATTGTGCTCATTAAATTTACTCTAATTAATAAAAATTAGTTCTTATATTTTTATTAATTAGAGTAAATATTTAGTATCTAATACTCTTAGAATCAAGTATTTTTTGTAGATTTGCATTCCTTTTTACAAGAACAGATTCAAGAAAGGAAAAGTAAACAAAAATCATAAAAACATCTCTTACTGTTTTGATTGTTAAGAATCTGTAAAACAATAAGATACAAAAATTATTTTCAGAAATGTCTGAAGAAACAAAAAACACTGAAGAGCAAGTAATTGCTACTGAAGTACAAGAAACGGCTACTGAAGCTGTTGTAGAAACAGTTGTAGAAGCTGTAGATCCAAAACAATTTTTAGCAGATTTTAACTGGCACAAATACGAACAAGGTATTGAAGCTGTTGATGAAGCAAAATTAAAAGATTTTGAGCAAGCGTTAGAAGGAACTGTAGGTTTCGTAAACGAGCGTGACGTAATCGAAGGAACTGTAATCAGAATTACTGATAGAGATGCAATTATCGATATCAATTCTAAATCTGAAGGAGTTATTTCTTTGAACGAATTTCGTTATAACCAAGGTTTAAAAGAAGGTGATACTGTTGAAGTATTAGTTGACAAGAGAGAAGATTCTTCTGGACAATTAGTATTATCTCACAAGAAAGCAAGAGTTATTAAAGCATGGGAACGTGTTAATAATGCTCATGAGACAGGTGAAGTAGTAAACGGTTTTGTTAAATGTAGAACAAGAGGTGGTATGATTGTAGATGTTTTCGGTATCGAAGCATTCTTACCAGGATCTCAAATTGATGTTAAGCCAATTAGAGATTACGATCAATACGTAGAAAAAACAATGGAATTCAAAGTTGTGAAAATCAACCACGAATTTAAAAATGTTGTAGTTTCTCACAAAGCTCTTATTGAAGCAGATATTGAATTACAGAAAAAAGAAATCATTGGTCAACTAGAAAAAGGACAAGTATTAGAAGGTATTGTTAAAAATATTACTTCTTATGGTGTGTTTGTAGATTTAGGTGGTGTAGATGGTTTAGTACATATTACAGATTTATCTTGGTCTAGAATTAACCACCCGAATGAGGTTGTTGAATTAGATCAAAAATTAAACGTTGTAATTTTAGATTTTGATGATAATAAATCTAGAATACAATTAGGTTTAAAACAATTATCTGCGCATCCTTGGGAAGCTTTAAACGATACTTTAAAAGTAGGTGATAAAGTTACTGGAGAAGTTGTAGTAATTGCAGATTATGGCGCATTTGTAGAAGTAGAACAAGGAGTAGAAGGGTTAATTCACGTTTCTGAAATGTCTTGGTCTACACACTTACGCTCTGCACAAGATTTCGTAAAAGTTGGTGATAAAGTAGAAGCGCAAGTTTTAACTTTAGATAGAGAAGACCGTAAAATGTCTTTAGGTATCAAACAATTACATCCAGATCCTTGGACAGATATTACAACTAAATATCCTGTAGGTTCTACGCACACTGGTACTGTAAGAAATTACACAAACTTTGGTGTTTTTGTAGAATTAGAAGAAGGTATAGACGGTTTAGTATATATTTCTGATTTATCTTGGACGAAGAAAATCAAACATCCATCAGATTTTGTAACTGTTGGAGACAAGTTAGAGGTTCAAGTATTAGAATTAGATGTAGAGAACAGAAAGTTAAACTTAGGTCATAAGCAAACACAAGATAACCCTTGGGATGCTCATGAAGCTACGTACGCAATCGGTTCTACACATGAAGGGACTATCAAAGAAAAGAATGATAAAGGAGCAGTAGTATCTTTCGCAGATGGCGTAGAAGGTTTTGCACCAACAAGATTCTTGGAAAAAGAAGATGGTTCTAAATTAGGAAAAGGAGATACAATAGCATTTGTTGTATTAGAATTTTCTAAAGAATACAGAAGAGTTGTCGTTTCTCATACTTCTATCTTTAGAGAGGAAGAAAAGAGAAATGTAAAAACAGCTGTTAAGAAATCTGCAGAGGCAGAAAAAACTACACTTGGAGACATCGGTGGTTTAGCAGCTCTTAAAGAGAAAATGGAAGCGGGTACTAAAAAGAAGAAATAATTTCTTTTAAGTAACAGTAACTATTTATAGTATTTGAAAGCCGATGCAATTTGCATCGGCTTTTTCTTGTTTTAAATTTAACGAATGTAAACAGCATAAAGCTATATTTATCTCTATGTTTGTTTTGTGGGAAAAGAGATTTAAATTGATTTATATGTTCTTTAAAAGCTTTAGGTTTGCGCGCTTTCTTGTTGTTTACACTTCCTGTCAGAGCTTAAATAATTACAATAATTACTGAGGTAACGACCTAAAATTAAAATAAATATCTTAGACCTTTCTACATGTTAAATTATTTTAAATAACCACTTAATAGAATTACATTTGTGTCGTTAATTAAAAGAAAAAGAAAAAGAATGACATTAATAAAATCAATATCAGGAATTAGAGGAACTATTGGAGGTAAAACTGCCAATAATTTAACACCAATAGACGCTGTAAAATTTGCAGCTGCTTATGGTGCGTTTATCAAAGTAAGAAATGCTGATAAGAAAAACATAAAAGTAGTAATAGGAAGGGATGCACGTATTTCTGGAAAAATGATTTCTAGTTTGGTTGCAAATACTTTAGTAGGATTAGGAATTGATGTTATTGACTTAGGCCTTTCTACAACACCAACTGTAGAAGTAGCTGTGCCTTTAGAAAATGCAGATGGCGGAATTATTTTAACAGCATCTCATAATCCGAAACAATGGAATGCCTTAAAGTTATTAAACGAAAAAGGTGAGTTTTTAAACGGCGCAGAAGGAGAAATAATTCTTGAGTTAGCAGAAAGCGAAGCTTTTGAATTTGCAGATGTAGATGATTTAGGAAAATATACAAAAAACAATTCTTATTTAGAAAAACATATTCAAGAAGTTTTAAACCTAGAGTTAGTTGATGTAGAAGCTATCAAAAATGCTAACTTTAAAGTAGTAGTAGATGGGGTAAATTCTACTGGAGGAATCTTTATTCCTGCTTTACTGAAAGAATTAAATGTAGCATGTGTAGAATTATATTGCACTCCGAATGGAGAGTTTCCTCACAATCCAGAACCACTAAAAGAACATTTGACAGATATTTCTAATCTTGTTGTAAAAGAGCATGCAGATTTCGGAATTGTTGTAGATCCTGATGTAGATAGATTGGCGTTGGTTTCTGAAGATGGTTCTATGTTTGGTGAAGAGTATACTTTAGTTGCTTGTGCTGATTATGTTTTAGGAAAATTAGGTGGTGGAAATACGGTTTCGAATTTATCTTCCTCTAGAGCGTTAAGAGATGTTACGCAAAAACACGGCGGAATATATACTGCAAGTGCAGTTGGTGAAGTGAATGTTGTACTTAAAATGAAAGAGACAAATACAGTCATTGGTGGAGAAGGAAATGGAGGAATCATTTATCCTGCTTCTCACTATGGTAGAGATTCTTTGGTTGGTGTTGCCTTATTTTTATCGCACTTAGCAAACAAGAAAATGTCTTGTAAAGAATTAAGAGATTCGTATCCAAGTTACTTTATGAGTAAAAATAAAATTCAGTTAACGCCAGAAATAGATGTTGATAAAATTTTAGAAACAATGGCATCAACATACAGGCACGAAGACGTAAATACAATTGATGGTGTAAAAATAGATTTCTCAGATGAATGGATTCATTTAAGAAAATCGAATACAGAGCCAATAATTAGAATTTATACAGAAGCAAAATCTCAAGGAGCAGCAGATGATTTGGCAGTGCGTTTTATCAATGAAATAAAGGAGATTATTTAAAAATTAAGTAAAATTTTGAAAACATATATTATCATTTTAATGGCGCTATTTTTTAGTGTTACCTCCACAACAGGGCAACAGAGCGATGCAGTTACTAAAAGGAAAAAGGTTACGAACAAAGGTAAATTTTTTGTGTATTGGGGATGGAACTGGGCAAGTTATTCTAATTCTGATATTCGATTTAAAGGAGCTGACTACGATTTTACACTGTCTAATGTAAGAGCACAAGATAGACAAACTAAATTTTCTGTTGATAGTTATTTCAATCCTGCTAATATTACGATACCGCAAACAAATTATAGAATTGGATATTTTTTTAAAGAAAACTATACTGTTTCTATTGGAGTAGACCATATGAAATATGTGATGGTAGATGATCAAAATGTTACAATTAATGGAGAAATTAACACAGGTAATACAAGATATGACGGCATTTATACGGGAGAAGATATTCAATTAGGAGAAGATTTCTTAAGATTTGAACATACAGACGGTTTAAATTATTTAAATATAGAAGTAAAACGTTTTGATAATATTGACCATTGGTTTGGTTTAGAATTAGAGAACTTGCAAATAAACATTACAGAAGGTTTTGGAGCTGGAGTTTTATATCCAAAAACAGATACGTCTTTACTAGGTAAAGAAAGACATGATGATTATCATTTGTCTGGTTGGGGTATTTCTGGGGGAGCAGGTTTAAATATAACGTTCTTAAAGCATTTTTATATTCAGGCAGATTATAAGATTGGGTATATTAATATGCCAGATATTAAGACTTCTTTAAGTACTGTAGATTCTGCATCACAAAGTTTTTACTTTTTTCAAAACAATCTCTTAATAGGTGGTAAGTTTCGGTTATTTTAAAGAATATAATTAGGAGCTGGGAAAAGTATTTTAATCAGTTTAGATAAGATATAGTTGGCAAAAATCAAAAATTGCAATTAGCTTATAGTGAACAATATTTATATATACAGTATGGTCTGCTAGGGGCGATTGTGTTATCTTATATAAAATAAAATGTTATATAAATTATTCCTTTCGGATCTAATACATGCACGGAAACTGCTACTTTATTTACTTTGATAGACCTATGAGTTTTTTTCGGTTGTGCTTGCTAAAATAAGGGTTAGCCTATAGTTATTGGAACTTAGTAGGAACTTTATCTCTGTGCTTAAATCTTTTATGAGACCATAGATAATATTCTGGCTGCTCTAGAATATTTTTTTCTGTTAAATCTGTGTACAAATCTGTAATTTGGTAGTCCTTATAGTCTTTTGGTGTATCTGTAATTAATTGGAATTCGGTTGTATAATATCCTCTTTTTACTCTTTTAGTCACATAATTAATTACTACTAAATCAAATCTTTTAGATAACATTTCTGCACCTGTATGAATGGGTACTTTAATATTAAAAAATTTTCTCCAATAATATGTTTTGTGCAGTTGTGGAGATTGATCACTTAATAAAATATATGCACCTTGTTGTTTGTCTGAAAAACGCTTTTGCATTCCTCTTACCATTTCCGAAGTTTTATAACCAATTACACCAAATTTTTCTCTAGAATCTCTAACAGCTTTTTCATAATAAGTATTATTCAGCTTTGTATAAGCACCATACATATCAATATTTAAAACCTTTGGTAAACTAATAGACCATTCCCAATTTGACTGATGTGCACCCATTAAAGCAATACTTCTTCCTTCTGCTGCATATTTATTTACCAATTCAGGATTGCTGTATGTATACCTTTTTAAAATTTCTTTTTCAGAAATAGAAAATGCTTTTACACTTTCTACCATTAGGTCCATTAAATGTTTAAAGAATTTTTTTCTTATTTTTAAAAGTTCTACTTCAGGTTTTTCTGGAAAAGCTAGCTTTAAATTATCGAAGACTACCTGCTTGCGATATCTGAAAACATAATAAATTAAAAAGTAAAAGAAATCAGATTTCATATATAATATTCTCATAGGAAGTCTAGAGAGTATCCAAATAATGGGATAGGTAATCGCAAAAAGAATAAATTGCATAACAGAATTTTAGTTCTGCAAATATCGTATATAAATTTAAAACGAAAAGAGATTTTAGTAATCCCTTTTTATTATGTTTGTGGTATGATAGAAAATATAAATAGCGCTGTATTATTTATTATAGTAGCCAATGTTTTGGTCTCTATGAAAGGCTTTAGTGATTATACTTTTTTGAATACATATAAATTTCAAATAGGAAAAATTGTATCTGGGGAAAAAATCCGAATGCTTACTTCTGGTTTTTTGCATGTAGATTGGGCGCATTTAGGATTTAATATGTACGCTTTATACCTGTTTGGAGGTATTGTTGCTGGTATGTTAGGAATTCCTAATTTTCTAATAATTTACTTTCTAAGCTTATTAGGAGGTAGTCTATATTCTCTTAAATATCATAAAAACGAATCTTTTTATAGCGCTGTTGGTGCCTCTGGTGCCGTTTCGGGTATTGTGTATTCTTCGATACTATTATACCCAGAAATGGAGTTGTATTTATTTTTTATTCCCATACCAATTCCGGGTTATATTTTTGGAGTTGGCTATTTATTATACTCTATTTACGGCATGAAAAAGCAAATAGGTAATGTTGGTCATTCCGCACATTTAGGTGGCGCAATTGGTGGCTTTGCAATTACGTTACTATTAAACCCTTCTTTATTTTCTACAAATACATTTATGGTTGGCCTATTAGCCGTTCCTATTATATTATTGCTGTTATTTGGAGATAAATTAAAAGCATTATAACTGAAAAAAATGTTCTTTTGAATAGTGGATTTATTCTTTAATTTACTAAAAATGAAGCATTAAAAAAGCCTTATTATTTCTAATAAGGCTTTTTGAGCGAAAGACCAGGTTCGAACTGGCGACATTCAGCTTGGAAGGCTGACGCTCTACCAACTGAGCTACTTTCGCATGGTAAAGAGCTACAAATATAGAATGTTTTTTAACATCTGCAAACATTTTTTTTAGAAAAAAAAGCATTTTTTTAATCGCTTTCATACTGAAACAGTTAGCTTGTGAAAACGATGTTTTTTTTCTTTTTAATTTGGTAATTAGAGCCGAAATAGCGGTTTTTCTTAATTAAAAAAGCGTTTTAATTGTAAAAAATATTTTTTTCAATCAAAACCGAGGGTCACCAGCTATGCTCATTTTTTTAGATTTGAGTACATTCATGCTACAAAAATCAAAACGATTGGTAATTTTACCATAGCAGGCATAAATTCCCATACCGTTTATAGGATACAGACTCACCACATCTGTAAAATGTACTGCATCAAAATAATTGCCGTCTATATCAATAAAGGTACTCAGCCGCATGAGCTTTCCTTGAGATGTTTTATTGAAACGGGTAGTTACTAATTGGCCATATAAAAGTACATTCTGATTTGTGAATTGTGGCATTTCTTTTGCTTTTATATGCGGACAAAATGTATCTGTAACCAATGAGAAATAATTATGAATTGAAAACCCGAGTAGTTCTATTTCATCATATACATTTTCTAACCAATGGTTATTTAGTGGCGGAATTTCAAAATTCTGATGTTGCGAATGAAACAATTTTACTTGTTCTTGCACTTGCTTTGTTTTTGTAGCATTTAGTTTAAAAGTTGCTTTCCAAAGGAGTGCTGTTTTGGGTACCTTCATAGCTCTAAAAGCATTGATGCGAATGAGTGTAGTTACTTGTTCTATAGAGATGGCAATACGATCCATAAAATTATCTAAAGAAAGAAAGTCGCCAAACAATTGGCGTTCCGTTAAAATACGCTGAATGGTTAATTGTTCTATATTTTTAAGATATCCAAAACCTAAATAAATTGTTTTTCCTTTTACCTTGTTTGCATGATCGCTATGGTTAATGCAAGGCAACTCTATAAGTGCACCACACATTTTAGCTTCATGTATATAATGTTCTGCGGAATAAAAACCGCCACCATTGTTTAAAACAGCCGTCATGAATTCAATAGGGTAGTAGCATTTTAAAAATAAACTTTGATAACTTTCTACTGCATAGGAAGCCGAATGTCCTTTTGCAAATGCATAGCCTGCAAAACTTTTAATCTGACTCCACACTTCAAAAATTAAAGCATCTTTGTGCCCTTTTTTTCTACAATTAGAAACAAATTTATCTTCAACAGCTTTAAACTCTTCCACAGAACGGTATTTACCACTCATACCTCTTCGCAATACATCAGCTTCACCCAAGGTTAAATCTGCAAACTTATTTGCAACTTTCATTACATCTTCTTGGTACACCATAACGCCATAGGTTTCTGGCATAATTTCTAATAAAATAGGATGCGCTTCTTTTCTTTTCTCAGGAAATCGATGTCTTTTAATAAACTCTTCTTTCATACCAGAGCCCGAAACGCCGGGTCTAATAATAGAACTTGCAGCCACCAAGCCCAAATAATCTTGTGTTTGCAATTTCTGCATTAAACCCCGCATGGCAGGAGATTCTACATAATACGCACCAATTGCGCCACCTGTTTTTAATAAATTATTAATTCTTTTATCTTTCTTAAAACGTTCAATATCTGTAATATCTATTTCCGGAGCATTAGGATGGTTCTCTTTAATAATTGCCAACGCATCTTTAATTTTAGCCAAACCGCGTTGTCCTAAAATATCGAATTTAAAAACACCTACATCATCTGCAATATTCATGTCAAACTGAACGGTTGCAAATCCTTTTGGAGGCAAGCTTGTAGCAGAATAATAATGAATGGGTTTGTCTAAAATTAAAACTCCAGCAGAATGTACACTCACGTAATTAGGAAAACCCTCTATGAGTTTGCCATATTTTAAAACCAGTTTAGATATCTCATCTAGTTTATTGCCAGCAACTCTTTTACTTAACTTATCAATTTCTTCTTTAGGTAAACCGAAGACCTTTCCTAACTCTCTAATAACGGCTCTGTATTTAAAAGTATTATAGGTTGCCAATAAGGCAACATTATCAAACCTGTTAAAGATATACTGTGTTACTGTATTTCTATCTTTCCAGGAAAAATCAATATCAAAATCTGGTGGAGAGGCTCTAAACGGATTGATAAACCGTTCGAAATACAAATCTAGTTCAATAGGATCTACGTCTGTAATGCCAATAATATACGCCACAATACTATTGGCGCCGCTTCCCCTACCTACATGAAAAAAGTTATTTTTCTTCGCGTAATTTATAATGTCATAATTGATTAAAAAGAAGGAAACAAACTTCAATTCTATAATTACTTTTAATTCTTTCTGAAGTCGCGCATGTACTTTCTCTGTTGGAATTGGATAGCGCTTATGAAGCTTGTCATTACAGAGTTGCAATAACATTTTACAATCTTCATCAAAACTATGGCAGTATACTTGTAAATTCTGATTTTCGCGGGCAGCATCAAACCCGAAATTGATATTACACTGTTGCAAGAGTTTTTTTGTATTGGCAATTACAAACGGGAACTCTTTAAAACACTCCTTTAATACCTCTGTAGAACGCATTACATCTGTTTCTAAGCACTCTTCTGTTGTGGGTAATTTGCTTAATAAGGTATTGTTGTCTATGGCGCGTAAAAGTCGGTGCGCATTAAAATCTTTTTTATTTCGGATGGTTACTTGCTGTTGTATGACCAACTTGTCTTCATGCTTTTTTAAATAGGAAAACCGGAGTTTATTTATTTCAGCAATAGAAATGCCTATAAATTCATTTTCAGCAAAAGAAGTAAGATTCAACTCTAATACTTTCTCAAAAGGATAGATAATAAACACCTCTTTTAGAGATTTTGGTTTCTCAGGAATGGCAGTTTTTGATTCTAAAAAAGAAGATAAATAGCGGTTGATATTTTCAAAACCTTTATTATTCTTTGCAATGGCAATAAACTGCTGGGTATTTCCATTTCTAAAATCGACCCCAATAATAGGTTTTATGTTTTGTTTTTTAGCCTGTTGCACAAAATTCATACAAGCAGAAGTATTGTTAATGTCTGTGAGTGCAATACAATTTATATTATTCTCTACGGCAAGTTGTAATAACGCTACTTCAGAAAAGGTTCCGTAGCGCAAGGAGTAATAAGAATGACAATTTAGATACATACACTATTGTTTTCTATGTGCTAAAACCAAAGGAGGTTCGCCGTTAAACGGGTTGCTAAATCTACCGATGGATTTTGCACCCATTGCAGATGCTCTCATAATACTTAGTTCGCCGTATTTATTTCGAACAGTATCCATTGCATTGTATAGGTCTAGCATTTGTTCGGTATCATCAAAAAGGTTTATTTGATAATTACCACTCACGATATCAGATACTTTTACACCTACCAGTCGAATAAGTAAACGTCTCTGATATAATTTTTTAAACAATTCTAACACCGCAGGAATAATAATATGATCTGCACTTGTATACGGAATCTTTATCTGTTTGCTGTAGGTGTTAAAATCTGAATACCTAATTTTTATACTTATAACTCCCGTTAATTTATTGCCTTTTCTTAGTTGATACGCTAAGTTTTCTGCCATTGCAAATAGAGTTGCTTTTAGTTTTACCATATCAATAGTATCTTTGTTGTAGGTTCTTTCTGTAGATAAAGATTTGCGTTCATGAAAAGCAATAATTGGCGGATTGTCAATGCCATTTGCACGTTTCCAAATCGTTTTTCCGTTAGCACCTAAAACACTCACCATCATTTCTAAAGGCATTTCTTGAATAATCTTTACTTTATCTACTCCAAGATTTCTTAATGTTTGATAGGTTTTATTTCCAACAGAAGGTATTTTCCGAATAGATAAAGGCGCTAGAAAGTCTTTCTCAAAACCTACATTAATTAATAATTGATTGTTCGGTTTTGCTTCGCCAGTAGCTACTTTAGAAACTATTTTATTTTGTGACATTCCGAAGGAAATAGGTAATCCTGTTTCTTTGATAATAGTTTGTCGCAATTCAGAAGCATACTTATAGCTTCCAAAAAAAGCATCCATACCTGTAAGATCTGCATAGAACTCATCAATACTTGCTTTTTCGAAAATAGGTACTTTCTCTTTGATGATTTCTGTGACTAAATTAGAATATCTAGAATACGTACCTGTATCTCCTCGAATGGTAATTGCTTCCGGACACAGTCTTTTGGCAATTTTCATAGACATGCCAGAGTGTACGCCAAATCGTCTTGTTTCGTAACTACAAGCCGCAACAACACCTCGGTCTCCAGTACCACCAACTAACAAAGGTTTTTTTTGTAACCTACTGTCAATCAATCGTTCACAAGAGACGAAGAAAGTATCTAAATCGAGATGTAAAATATTTTTTTCCACAGTACAAAATTAGCTACAAATTCGTACATTTGTTGCTCAATATTGTAGCATTATGAATAATTTATCAAAAAATATAAAACATTTAAGAGGGTTAAAGAAGTTAACACAAGAGTCTTTGGCAGAAGAATTATCTGTAACAAGATCAAGAATAAGTTCTTATGAAGAGAACAGGTCTTCACCAACCATCGATTTTTTAATTGATTTTTCTGCATATTTTAGGATTCCAATTGATATTATCATAAAAAACGATTTGACAAAAGCAAAAGATGTTTCTTTTATTGAAGTAGGAAATAAAAGAGTCTTGTTTCCTATCACGGTAGATCATGATAATGAGAATTTAATTGAAATTATTCCTTCTAAAGCATCTGCAGGATATTTATTAGGATATGACGACCCCGAATATATAGAACAATTAGAAAAAATAAAGTTGCCCTTTTTACCTACCGGAAAACATAGGGCTTTTCCCATAAAAGGAGATTCTATGCTGCCAATGAAAGATGGTTCTTATGTAGTTGCAGAGTTTGTAGAAGATATTAAAAATGCAAAAAGCGGGTATTCTTATATTGTTGTCACAAAAGATGATGGAATGACGTATAAGCGTTTAGACAATTTAATAGAGGAGAAGCAATCTTTTTTATTGAAGCCAGACAACTCTAGCTACCAGGCTTACGAAGTACCTGTTGCTGAGGTTTTAGAATTATGGAAATTTACCTGTAGCATTAATACACAAGAATATGAAGAACATGAGTTAAAACTGAGTAGCATTATACAGATGTTTAACGGCTTAGGAGTAGAGTTAGAAGCTTTAAAGAAATCTTTGGTTTAAGGTTTTGATATTTTTTTAGGGTGAGACACACGTAATGCTATTAGTTAAAAACGTGTGTTAGTGTAGTTATACTTCTCATATTAAATTATTTTTTCTTTTAAATTACTAATATTATTTATTTATATAAAACCTGATAGCGCAGATTTGTAATCTATACCAATATTTATTTCAATAATATCTTTAACTCATTATTATGAGAGAAAGATGCTTGCACTAGCCTTTATTTAATACTCTTAGATAGCATAAATTTATTGTGTTTAATTTTGAAAAGAAAGGTAATAAAATTTGAATATGGAGCAAAAAAAAACAGTTTAGAGTGAACTAAACTGTTGTTTTGTAATTGGTTAAAATTTGTAGCGAGAACGGGATTTGAACCCGTGACCTCAGGGTTATGAATCCTGCGCTCTAACCAACTGAGCTACCTCGCCATTGTTTTTGCGAGTGCAAATATAATTACTTTTTATAGATTATCAACATGTGTTTTTAATTTTTTTTACATAGAATTAATAGCTATATTGCTCGCTTAACAAAATTAATAATGGAAAAAATACAATTTGAATTAGAAATCCCTATTCATGCATCTCCAAACATGCTATATCAATATATTTCTTCACCCTCTAATTTACAAGAGTGGTTTGCAGACAAGGTAAACTCTAGGGGTAAAATATTTAGTTTTGTATGGGAAGGTACTGAAGAGTTAGCTGAATTGGTAATAAAAAAGGCAAACGAAAGAATTCGTTGGAAATGGTTAGAAAGTGAAGGAGATCATAGCTTTTTTGAAATTAGAATTGAAGTAGATGCCTTAACAAAAGATGTTTCTTTAATTGTTACAGATTTCGCAGATGATGAAGATGAAGTAGAGGAGTCTAAACAACTTTGGGAGAACCAAATAGAAGAATTAAGACATACAATCGGTGCTTAAGGTATACTAAAAGGAATACTAAAAAGAATATTAAAAACCAGCAGAATTGCTGGTTTTTTTATCTTTAAAATCTAAGTAATTGTAGTAATTTTGTAATTCTTAAAAATAAAGTAATGATTAATTTTAACGGTGAATTATTATTCAAAGAAAACATAAAATTAACTACAGATAATAGAGGTTTTAAATACGGAGACGGCATTTTTGAAACGATCAAAGTAGTACACAAAAAAGTAATTTTTTGGGAAGACCATTATTTTAGATTAATGGCATCTATGAGAATGTTACGTATGAAAATTCCGATGGAGTTTACATTAGAATTCTTAGAAAAAGAAATTTTAAAAACAGTGGATGTTTTAGAAGACGGTGCTAGCTTTCGAGTTCGTTTAAATGTTTTTAGAAAAGACGGTGGTTTGTACACTCCAAAAACGAACGCTATTAATTATCTTATTGAAGCATCAGAAAGTAATTATAAAACTAAAGAAACCTACGAAATAGATGTTTTTAAAGATTTCTACAATTATTCTGGTTTATTATCTACAATAAAAACAAATAATAGGATGCTAAACACATTGGCAAGTATTTATGCCAATGAAAACGATCTGGATAACTGTATTTTAGTTAATGAGCGCAAAGGTGTTGTAGAAGTTGCCAATGCAAATATCTTTATTGTTAAGAATAACATTGTTAAAACACCTGCCTTAACAGAAGGTTGTATTAAAGGTGTTGTTAGAAGTAAAGTGATAGATATTTTGATTAAAAACAAGGATTTTACTATTGAAGAGACTGTTATATCTCCTTTTGAAATTCAGAAAGCAGACGAGGTTTTTATTACCAATGCAATTATGGGCATTCAAGCAGTAACTAAATATAAGAAGAAGTCTTTTAATACAGATTTAGCAGGTAAGTTACATGCTAGCTTAAAAGTTTTACAGATTACAGGAATTTAGTTGAGGTTAAAATCTTTTGGTGCATTTGCCCAAAGCTTATAATTTCCACCTTTTTCTAGCAATTTATTTTTCCAAAGGCTCTCTTCATCGTTAGAAAAGATATTGTCAAAATCATTTTCTGCAACAAACCAAGAATTCTCTTCGAGTTCTTCTGTTAGTTGATCTTTGTCCCAACCAGAATATCCTAGAAAAAAGCGAATTTCAGATGCTGCTAATGTTCCTTCATTTAATAAGCTTTTGAGCTGTTCAAAATTCCCACCCCAAAAAACACCATTTGAAACCTCTACACTATCATCTAATAGTTGTGGTATTCTATGCACAAAGTATAAGTTATCTTGCTCTACAGGGCCACCTTGGTAGATGTTAAAAGAACAATTTATGTCTGGTAATAAATCGTTAATACTATACTCCAATGGTTTATTTAAAATAAAACCTACAGAATTAGTTGCTGTATGCTCAGTTAATAAGACAATAGCTCTATTAAAAGAATTATCATTTAGAATGGCGGGTTCTGCAACTAATAACCTGCCTTTTTTAGGGTGTAGTTTAGACATGTAATTTTTTTTATTAAATATAATAAAAATTTTAAACAAAAAAAACTCTCTAAGAAGAGAGTTTTTATATAATTTAAAACTGTAATTCTTAGTTTACTGCTTCGCTTAATCCAGCTCCAGCTTTAAACTTTGCTACATTTTTAGCAGCAATTTGAATTGTTTTTCCAGTTTGAGGATTTCTTCCACTTCTTGCAGCTCTATTAGATACAGAGAAAGTTCCGAAACCAACTAAAGCAACTTTTTCACCTTTCTTTAAAGAAGATGTTACGTTACCTGTAAAAGATTCTAATGCTGCTTTAGCAGCTACTTTAGAAATTCCTGCGTCAGCAGCGATTGCATCGATTAAATCTGATTTGTTCATAATAAATTGATTTTTTAATTATTAAATAATGTTGTTTTTTGCTTAATAGCTTAACAAATATAGACGGATTGTGGGCTTACGCAAATTTGAGTGCTAAAAAACCCCCTTTTTGTTAATAAAAGTAGGCCAATTGTTAACAAACCTAGTGTTGTAAATCGAAAAACGCTACAAACCCTACTCATAAAGGCTTTACAACATTTTAGCTTCTGATGAGAAAGAATACCCATTTAGTAAACTTTTAGCATCCATTTTTTTCTTACCAGAAAGTTTAATTTCTTCTATGATTATGTATCCTTTACTAACAGCTACTTTTAATTCTTTTTTGGTAGCAATTATTCTTCCGAAGGTAAAATTATGATCTGCTATTTCTTTCTTAATAGCGTAAATTTTAGTAGAAATCTCTTCGTCGTTATTTTTAATAAGTGTCCAAGCTGCAGGAAAAGGGTTTAAACCTCTAATTTTATTATAAATACTATCTAAAGAATCAGACCAATCTATTCTCGTATTATCAGGATTTAATTTAGGAGCAGATTTTTCTTCTAAATCTGGTTGTTTTGTTGTCTTTACATTCCCCTTACTAATATAGTCTACTGTTTTAGAAACTAAGCTTGCACCTAAGTGCATTAATTTATCGTGCAGACTGCCAACGGTTTCATCAGGTAAAACTTCAATTTCTTCTTGTAGGATAATTTCACCAGTATCAATTTTATCATCAATAAAGAAACTAGTAGCGCCTGTTTTTGTTTCTCCATTAATGATAGCCCAATGTATAGGAGCAGCACCTCTATAGGAAGGTAACAAAGAAGCATGTAAATTAAAGGTACCAAATTCGGGCATTTTCCAAACGGCTTTTGGCAACATTCTAAAAGCAACCACAATTTGTAAATTAGCATTTAAAGCCTTTAATTCCTGCAAGAAGTCTTCATTCTTTAAGTTATGAGGTTGTAGAATGTTTAGGTTTTGAGAGTGTGCATATTTTTTTACTGCAGATTCATTTAGTTTTCTTCCTCTTCCTGCCGGTTTATCTGGTGCAGTAATAACACCAGCAATAGTATACTTATTTTCTACTAAACGTTTTAAAATGGTTACAGCAAAATCTGGTGTACCCATAAAAATAATGCGCAAATCTCTCATAATTATGTTTTTAGTTGAAATTTATTTTGATTATTGATTGCTATCTCGTCTTCAGATAACAAAACGTGCAAATGTATTAAAATGTCTTTTTCAATAATATTTAAAAGACTACTAATTTCTTTGGAAGACAATTGTCTTTTTTCTTTTAAAAGAGCAATTATTTTTGATGGTAGGTGTTTTGTATCTATTTTTTTATTTCCAATACAAACGTCGCAAATACCACACGTGCTTTCTTTCTCTTCATCAAAATAAGAAAGTAACTGTGTACTTCTACAAACTTTATTATTAGTAACAAACTCTATAAAATGTATAGCTTTTTCTTTCTTTAAATATAAGAACTGTTTTATTTCTTTAGAAAAGCGATTAATTGTTTTATCATCTTCCCTTGGCAATAAGAAAGTTAAAGAAATAGTTCCGTTTACCGGAGTGTAGGTTACTAAGTGTTGTTCTTCTAATATTTTCAAGTTCTTCATTACTTGAGTAGAAGTAATACCTGCTTTTTTAGCAAGAAAAAACTCATCTATTTTTATTTCATCTTCAAAAAGCCCACCGTATGTTCTTAAAAGTACATTTATAAAATTCTTAAAAGCGCTGTTGTTTTTAGAGAAATTTAAAACCGTGTAGTGCGTTCCAATAACTTTTAAGGTAGATCTTTTATTGAAACTAGTATTCATCTCAATAATTCCGTAGTTAACCAATAGCTTTAGAATTATATCTGTTTTTAAAACTTGAAAATTATATTTTTTACAGAATTCAAGGAAATTAAACGAGAAGGTTTCTTCTAAAAGTTCTCCGTTTGCAATTCTAAAAAACTGATATAATTTTTGATGAACTGCTTTAACCTCTAAAATACTAGGTATGGAGTTTTCTGTTTGTTGTTGCTGTAAATAAATATCATTCTCATTATATAATAACACCCCAAAAGATTTTTCTTCATTTCTGCCAGCTCTTCCTGTTTCTTGAACGTAGTTTTCTGTACTAGAAGGTAAATTATAATGAATTACTAAACCTACATTTGGTTTGTCTATTCCCATTCCAAAGGCATTTGTAGCAATAATAATAGGTTTTTTTTCAGTCATCCAATCGTTAAAAGCAGTTTGTTTTTCTAAGGTAGACAAACCTGCATGGTAAAACGTGCTTTTAAAATTATTTGCATTTAAGAAGTTGGCAAGTTCTTCTGTTTTTTTTCTTGAGTTTACATAAATAATAGCAGGAACTTTTGTTTTTGTGAAAATTTGTAGCAATCTACCTAGTTTGTCTTCAATTTTAAAAACTTGGTACGCTAAATTTTCTCTAAAAAAAGATTTTTTAAATGTCCGGTGGTTAGAAAGTTTTAAGTTATTTGAAATGTCTGCAAGTACCTTTTTGTTAGCAGTAGCTGTTAAAGCAATAAAAGTAACAACCGGTAGTATTTCTTTTAAAACTTTAATATTCCTGTAAGAAGGTCTAAAGTCATGGCCCCATTCAGAGATGCAATGCGCTTCATCTATAGCAACTAAGTTTACATCTAATTCTTTTATTTTTTGCTGGATTAAAGTAGACTGTAACCTTTCTGGAGAAATGTATAAGAATTTTACTTTTCCAAATTTAATTTGATCAAATAGTGTTACAATTTCATTCTGGTTGCTGCCAGAGGGAATTGTAACAGCCTTAATGTTTCTCTTTTTAAGATTTGCTACTTGGTCTTGCATGAGTGCAATTAAAGGCGAAATAACAATACAAACACCTTTTTTTGCCAAAGCAGGTATTTGAAAGCAAATAGATTTTCCACCACCAGTTGGCAGCAATGCAATGGCATCTCTGTCTTCTAGTACACAGGTTATAATTTCTTTTTGAGGTACTCTAAAAGAAGTAAAGCTCCAGTATTCTGCTAATATTTTTTCTGGTGAAATCATCATTCGCAAGAAAGCGAATTAATAATAAAATTCGTACGTTCTTCAACAGAACCAAAAGGGACATTAATTAGCTCATACCCTAATTCTGAATACGCTGTTATGAGAAAAGTATCAATCTTTACAGATTCCTCAAAAGATTCATAGCGTTCATTATCTGTGACATGAATTTCTTTCCAAGGAGAAAAATGAAAAATTTTGGTGTATTTATATGCATTGCTTTTTTTGATAAAATAATCAGGATATATAGTGTTAAAATAATTCATGTACGCATGCACGTCAGGTATTCCTCTGTCAAAAAAAACAATTTCTTCTTTTAAGTTTTGTGCATTGTTGTACTGTTCTTCCCTTCCTTCTAAAAGCATTTTACTAAAGAGTAATGGCTCTGTTAAAAAAAGTTGTTCAATACCTTCTTTTTTAGCTTTTAGAATAACTTTTCTAGAAACTTCGGGCATACAGTAAAAACCTCTTTTAATAAGCTCATTTATAATAGTTGTTTTCCCCGTTCCAGGACCACCAATAAGAACAATTTTTTGTTGCATCCTACAAAAATAAATCATTCCCTCTATAAAACTAATTTTTAATGTAGTTTTGTGACCTAAATATTTGTGGACAATTTTGCAGATTTTAACCCTTATCTATGAGTGATAAAGATAATTTTTACAGTAAATTAAAGATTCAATTAGATGATACTACAGACTTCCCTGCAGATTATTTGTATAAATTTATAGTACCAGCTTCAGAGAATCAAGTTACAGAGGTAGAAAGTATTTTTAATAACACAGCTGCGGTAATTAAAACAAAAAACTCTAAAACGGGCAAATATGTTAGTGTTTCTATAATTTTGAAATTGAATTCTTCAGATGAAATTATTGCATATTACAAAAAAGTAGAAAAAATAAAAGGAATTATATCCCTATAATAAATTATATAATGAAAAATAATATTTTATCAATTTGTACCTTATTAGTCGCTATGAGTGTTTTCTCACAAAACGAGAAAACTTTAGTTACTATCAACAAAGAAAAAACAACAATAGCAGATTTTAAACGCATCTATGAAAAGAATTTAGACGCTATAGACAGTGAAGAAGCTAAAGATGTTACAAATAATCTAACACTTTACATTAATTATAAATTGAAGGTAAAAGAGGCATATCTTTTAAGGTTTGACACGTTACCTTCTTATAAAAAAGAAATAGCTTCTTATAAAGACCAGCTTGCTGCGCCTTACTTGCAGGACACTACTTTTATAACTGAATTAGTAAAGGAGGTGTATCTTAGAACAAAAAATGAGGTAAAAGCAAAACATATATTAATTAGAACTTTAAAAGATGCTACACCTAAAGATACACTCATCTCTTTTAATAAAATTACAACCATTAGAAATAGAATTATTAATGGAGAAAACTTTGAAAAAGTAGCAGTAGAAACTTCAGAAGATATTTCTGCTCAAGGCAATGCTAAAAAAGGTGTAGAAGGTAACAAAGGTAACCTCGGTTATTTTAGCGCTTTTAATATGGTTGCACCTTTTGAAGATGCAGCTTACAAAACCAAAGTTGGTGCGGTTTCTATGCCATTTAGAAGTAAGTTTGGATACCATATACTTAAAGTTGACAATTTTAGAGCAGCTAAAGGAGAAATAGAAGCAGCACATATCTTAATCTCAAACAGCACTGAATCTAGTAAAACTAAAATTAATGAAGTATATAAAAGACTTCAGAATAAAGAGACCTTTGCTAAATTAGCGAATGAGTATTCAGAGGACAGAGGCTCTAAAGCTAAAGGAGGTAAACTAGCTAAATTTGGTACAGGTAGAATGGTGAAACCATTCGAAATTGCTGCTTTTTCTTTAGAAAATGAAGGTGATTTTTCTAAACCGTTTAAAACTCGTTTTGGTTGGCATATTGTAAAGCTTCTTAAAAAACATCCAATAAGGTCTTTTGCAGAAATGAAACAAGAGCTTACTGCAAAAATCAAGAGGAGTTCTAGAATGCAAATGTCTGAAACCGCCGTTATAAATAAATTAAAAAAGAAATATTTAATTGTAGAAAATGAGGAATCTAAAGATATCTTAAACAGAAAAGATATTAGAACCATATCAAAAGATTCTCTGCAAAATAATATTATATCCATTAATGATAGCAATATTAAACAGGAAATCTTCGTTGAATACTTGAAAAACAGAAGAAATAAACCTATTTATGTATTATTCGAAATGTTTAAAAATCAAGAGATTTTAGCATATTATAAAAAGAATTTAGTAAACACAGAACCAGAGTATGCAAACGTTTTAAAAGAATATGAAGATGGTTTGTTGTTGTTTGAATTGATGCAGCAAAAAATATGGAATAAATCCTCTAAAGATACTTTAGGCTTGAAAACATATTTCTTAAATAATAAAGAAAAATACGGTACAAAAGAATTGATAAATATAAAAGGGGAGGTAATGAATGATTATCAAAATTTTTTAGAAAAAGATTGGATTGCAGATTTAAGAAAAAAGAGTTCCATTAAAGTGAGTAAGAGACAATTAAAAAAACTAATTAAATTTTACTATAGGGAGTAATGAGATTTTTAAGCATACTTTTTTGCATTTTTACACTTACTTCTTGTGACTATATTAAGTTGCAGGAGAAGGATGCACCCACATCAGAAATTATAGCAATTGTTAATACAGATAAATTATTTAAAGAGGATTTAAGAGATTTCTTACCTAGAAATATTTCAAGAGAAGATAGTTTAATATTGGTTAAAAGTTTTATTCAAGATTGGGCCGTAAAAAAACTATTATTAGATGCAGCAGCAAATAATAATACGCAAGAATCTTTAAAAAACATTAATAACCTTGTTCAAGATTACAAAGAGAGTCTGCTTATAAATAATTTCAAAGAAGCCTTAATAAAACAGCAATTAGATACTATTATTTCTGATAATGAAGTTGAGGCCTATTATTTAATAAACAATGAGAATTTTAAATTAAATGAGGTTTTAGTAAAATCTAGATATTTGTATTTTGATGCTTCAATAATTAATAAAAAGGAAATCGTAAAGTTTTTTAAATCTGAAGAAATTGAGGATGCAGAAGAATTGGAAAGACAGCAATTAAGTTTTAAAATGTATCAATTGAATGATTCTATTTGGACAGAATTGGATAAGATTTTGTTAAAACTTCCTTTTTCTAAGGAAAATCTGTTAAAAAAATCAAAATTCATTCAAAAACAAGATTCATTAGGTTTATATTTGGTGGCTATAAAAGACGTTTTACGAAGAAATGATATAGCACCATTAAGCTATATTAAACCAACAATAAAGGAAATGATTTTACACAAGCGTAAAATCGAATTAATAAGAGATATCGAAAAAATAATAGTAAAAGATGCCACAAAAAACAATAATTTTAAAATTTACTAAACTACTTTCTATTGCTATGTTTTTCATAGCAACAACATGTCAACTGAATGCTCAAAAGATTAAAATTGATGGGGTAGCAGTCGTTATTGGTAAAAATATCGTTTTAGATTCAGATATTGCTAAGTTTAAGCAGGAGGTAGAACTTAGAAGCGAAGGAAAAATCACCATTACAGATTGTGAAATGTTAGAAGAGTTAATGCAACAGAAACTACTTTCCCATCATGCAATCATAGATAGTGTAACTGTTTTAGATGCAGAGGTTAATAGTAAAGTTGATCAAAGTATTCAGTTTTTTACGCAAGAATATGGTTCTTTAGATAAAGTTATTGCTGCCTATGGTTTTAATGATTTAGATGATTTAAAAGGGGAATTATACAATGTTCAAAAAGATAATATTTTAGTATCAAAAGAACAATTGAAAATTACTGAAAAGGTAGATGTTACTCCAGAGGAGGTTCGTCTATACTATAATGGCTTAAAAGATAAAGGAGAGTTGCCTGAGTTTACTGCAGAAATAGAACTTGCTCAAATTGTAATGAATTCTGCCCCTACTTTAGAGGAAAATAATAGAGTTGTTAAAGAGTTAAATGAAATTAGAGAAGCCGTTATAGGTGGCTCAAGTTTTAGAATGAAAGCTATTATTAATTCTAAAGATCCAAGTGTTACTCAAAATGGAGGTAGAATGGAGGTAACTAAAGAGTCTGGTTTTATTAAAGAATTTAAAGAAGTTTCTTTCTCTTTAGAGAAAGATGAAATTTCTAAACCTTTTAAAACACTTTTTGGGTATCATATTATTCAATTACATGAGGTTAATGGAAATACCAGAATAGTTTCCCACATCTTATTGCAGCCAGAAATACCGGAAGCTAGGTTAAAAGAAACGCAATTGAAAGTAGAAGAAATTAAGAGGGATATTGAGGAAGGTAAAATTACATTTGAAGAGGCTGTAAAGAAATATTCAGATGATAAGGATTCTAAGAATAACGGTGGAGTTATTATTAATAACTATACAGGAGAAACTAAATTTGATTTAACAAGAATGGACCCTGCAATGTATGCTAGAGTTAATGATTTAAATGAAGGAGGTTTTACAAATGTTTTTTATGATCAAACTAGAAGTGGGGAAAAAATGTATAAGTTCATTTTAATGAAAGAAAGAACAGATACGCATATAGCAGATTTGGTGGAGGATTATGTAAAAGTTCAAGACCTTGCTTTGAGAAAGAAAAAAGAAGAAATTATAGAAAAGTGGTCTAAAGATAAAATTAAAGATACGTACATTAAACTAGGGGTAGATTACAAAAAGTGTTCTTTTCAAAAAAACTGGAAAAAAGTAACAAGCAGATAATGTCAGACGTTAAAGCAGTAATTAATTTAGTTGCCAAATTCGAATTATTAAAAGTAGAAATAGAAAAAGTAATTGTTGGTCAGAAAGAAGCCGTAAACTTCACTTTACTATCTGTTATCTGTGGAGGTCATTCCTTATTAATAGGTGTACCTGGTTTAGCAAAAACATTGTTAGTAAATACCGTTTCAGAGGCGTTAGGTTTAAACTTTAAAAGAATTCAGTTTACACCAGATTTAATGCCGTCAGATATTTTAGGTAGTGAGATTTTAGATGAAAACAGGAAGTTTAAATTTATAAAAGGTCCTATTTTTTCCAATATTATTTTAGCGGATGAAATAAATAGAACTCCACCAAAAACGCAAGCAGCCTTGCTAGAGGCAATGCAAGAGCGCTCTGTAACTATCTCAGGAAATCATTATAAATTAGATTTACCATTTTTTGTGTTAGCAACCCAAAATCCAATTGAGCAAGAAGGAACTTATCCTTTGCCAGAGGCACAATTAGATCGTTTTATGTTTTCCATTAATTTAGAATACCCAACTTTTGAAGAAGAAGTGCAAGTCGTAAAAAGCACAACTTCTAACATAAAACAAACTGTAAGCCCTGTGTTTTCAGGTGAAGAGATTGTAGAAATTCAGAAATTAATTAGAAAAATACCCGTTGCAGATAATGTTATAGAATATGCGGTAGGTGTAGTTGGTAAAACAAGACCTAGGTCTAATAAAGCAACACAAATAGTAAAAGATTACTTAGACTGGGGCGCCGGACCAAGAGCCTCTCAGAATCTAATTTTAGGAGCTAAAGCCCATGCAGCAGTAAATGGTAAGTATTCACCAGATATAGAAGATGTAAAAGCGGTAGCAATTCCTATTTTATCACATAGGATTGTGAAAAATTATAAAGCAGAAGCAGAAGGAGTTTCTATTACTGATATTATCAATTCTTTGTTGTAAAGCTCACCTATTCTTCCTCAGAAGTGTTTTCAAAGAAGCTAAAAACATTTCCTCCATAACGTTTATCATAGATATGTTTTTTATGAGTTGTTAAATCTGTGTGTTTAGAGTGCTCTACTATTAAAACACCATCTTCATTTAAAATTTCTCTATCGAAAACTAAATTTACAATCTTTAAAAATTGTTCTTCCTCAAAGTCATAAGGTGGATCTGCAAAAATAACATCTGCTTTTAAAGGTGTTTTTTCAAGAAATTTATAGACATCACTTTTAAAGGTACTTATGTCTAAATCTAGTTCTTTTGCAGTGGTATTTATGTATCTTATACAGCCAGTGTGCGCATCTACTGAATAGATTTTTTTTGTGCCTCTAGAGGCAAATTCATAACTAATATTTCCTGTGCCAGAAAACAAATCAATTACAGAAATAGCATCAAAATAATACGTATTATTTAAGATGTTAAACAAAGATTCTTTTGCCATATCTGTTGTTGGTCTAACAGGTAGATTTTTAGGCGCAGATAAACGTCTTGATTTTAATTTTCCAGAAATAATTCTCATGAGCCTAATAATATAAAGTTAGAATGTGAAGCAATATTTAGTTCGCTAAATAGGGGGTTATTGCTTTCTAGGAAATAAACATTTTTAATGTACTTGTAAGTTATTTTATAAATAGCATCATCCAAATTTACTTTACCCGTAAAATGCAATGAGAATTTATTTACGTTTAAGTTTAACTGTTCTGCTACAAATAAAATATAATAAATAAAATCTTCTTTGGTGTTATAGGAAAAAGTATTGAAAAGAATTAGTTGGGTGTTTTCTATAACTACAATATCTAATGAAGTTTTTGAAACATTCACAAACATTGTCTTCTCTATACTATTTGTGGTATTTAATAATTTTTCAATTAAGACAGTACTGTGATGTTTATATTCAAATTCACCAAAATTTTGAAATAAATAATTATTTATATTTATATAAGGAATATAGATATTTTTAGATTCTAGTACTTTTAAATGATCAAAAGCTACGTAATCTATAGTTAGTTTTTTTACATTAAAATTCAGATAAGAGGACAACTCTTTTTCATTAAAATAACGATTAGGGACTAATACAGAAAGGTTATTTTGATGAATTACAAGAACCGATAAAAAATCATTTTGTAGCTGACTATCTGTATTGAAAATATCCTTAATTTTTAGTAATAAATTCTCAGGTGTTACTTGTGAGTTCTCAAAGTCATATTCACGAAAGTACACCTCCTTTTTAGAGATTATATTATAAACGGAAAAAGAAAATCCATCCAAATTAAATTGGATGGATAACTTATTTTCTATTATCGTTTTCAAAGTTGTGATGTTGCTATTCTATTTTATTACTTTTCTTGTCATAAGAAGGAGGCCAGTTTCCAGCAGTAGTAACCTCATCTAAAGAACCTACAGAAATATTTTCTCCTTTAATTTGATCTGAAGCCATAACTTCTAACTCCTGTTTTACTAAAGAAGCGTTCATACCTTCTAAAAGAGCTTTTTTCGGAGTTTTGGCCATAAAAGTTGGTACAAGTAAACCTTGCACTTTTTCTACAGTACCTATTTCAAGATCATATTCTACTCCTTCTAAACTTGGAACTGAAAACATGTTTTGATAATCCCTACCTTTAAAGTATTTTAAAACTGGTTCATAGCCGATTGTATCTGTTACTCTTATTTCTATTTCATCAGTAATTCCACCACCTCTATTAACTGTTTCTACAATTGTTTTAGTAACGGTTAATGCCAACTGAGCCGAATCTATGAATTTAATTAAGAGTGCTTTATCTTGTGTGTAGTTTGCATTTGCTTCATAAAATTTTACTTCAGCATCTCTAATTATTTTTAGATTCTCTACAACTTTAGAATACCTTTTAACCTTATTTTGATTAAAGTTAATAGGCTCCATAACACCATTGTAAATTTTGAAACTTAAAAATATTGCTAGCAATAACAATAGAATAGATGGTATCCATCTTAATTTTAAAGGTAAATATCTAACTATAACTATAGCTATAAATACTGCGGCTAAAACTGCAGCTAAAATCATTCCTAATAATCCCATTTTTAGTTTTTTTTTAATAGTCCTTCCGCAAATCTACAATTTTTTTTCAATGATAAAAACTTTTATTTACAATTCAACGTATCTTTGATACTTTAATTAATATATGATAGAAATAGCTGTAGATTTTAATAAAAAATTGTTGGAAAAATTCCCACACCACCCCACAATTAAGCAGCGTAAGTTGTTAACATTATTAAGTGATTTTATTTTTAACGAAAATAAAAATGCTTTATTTCTTCTGAAGGGATACGCCGGAACGGGGAAAACAACCACTATTGGTACGTTTGTAAATTCTTTAGGTACTGCTGGTAAAAAATCAGTATTATTAGCACCCACAGGAAGAGCAGCAAAAGTAATTGCATTATACTCTAAAAAACCAGCATTTACAATTCATAAAAAAATTTATTTCCCTAAAAAACAATCAAATGGCTCTGTTGCTTTTGTTTTACAACCTAATAAACACACAAATACGGTCTTTATAGTTGATGAAGCTTCCATGATTCCAGATGGTAAACAGAATCAGCAATTATTTGATTCTAGTTCTTTGCTAGATGATCTGATCTCTTATGTATATTCAGGAGTAAATTGCAAGTTGATTTTTATTGGAGACACTGCTCAATTACCTCCAGTAAAGCTTAGTGTTTCTCCTGCTTTAGAGCAAGATACATTAACATACGATTACCATAAGGAAGTAACAGAAATTGAGTTAGATGAGGTGATGCGGCAACACGAAGACTCTGGGATTTTGGCAAATGCAACTGCTTTAAGATTGTTATTAAAAAATGAAGATGAAAAATTTCAGTTTGATGTTAATTTTGCAGACATTGAAAGATTAGAAGATGGTTATGATATTGAAGATGCAATTGTAACAGCATATGAAAGTGATGGTGTAGAAGATACGGCGTTTATTGTGCGTTCTAATAAAAGAGCAAACGAATATAATCAGCAAATAAGATATAATATAAGGGGCCAGGAGAATGAGATTTCTGCTGGAGACTATATCATGATTGTTAAAAATAACTATTTCTGGTTACCAGAATCTTCTACAGCTGGATTTATTGCAAATGGGGATATTTGCGAAGTTTTAAAGATTTTTTCTATTAAAGAGTTATATGGTTTTAAATTTGCTGAGGTAGAAATTAGAATGATAGATTATCCTGAAATGCATCCTTTTGAAACGGTGTTGTTATTGGATACTTTAACCAGTGAGAGTCCGTCTTTAACTTATGAAGAATCTAATAAGTTATACCAAGCAGTTAAAGAAGATTATGCGCACGAAAAGTCTAAGTATAAACAATTTATGGCTATTAAAAAGAATGTATATTTTAATTCTCTGCAAGTAAAGTTTTCATATGCAATGACCTGTCATAAATCTCAAGGAGGGCAATGGAAAACGGTTTTTATAGAACAACCTTATTTGCCAGATGGTGTTTCTAAAGAGTATTTTAGATGGTTATATACAGCAATTACAAGAGCACAAGAAAAGTTGTATTTAATTGGTTTTAAAGATGATTTTTTTATTGAATAGTTAGTATTTATTAGAGAGAAGTATATCGAAATTTCGCTTGATATTTAATAGGTAAATGCTACTAAACTAATATAAATAACTGTTTTTTCAGTTCATACAATTAGAATACAACTCACTTAAAATACGTGTTTTCTTTATTTAGTTAGAGAAAAAAGTAATATTTTTAAGATTCGAAAAAATATACATGAGTACAGATAAAAAATTTACCGCAGAAGATTTTGAAAACTTAAAGAGTACTGAAGATTTATTAGAGTTAATTAAACAAAAAAGCGGTTTGTATAAAAAGGTGCATAAAACACTTTTATACACAGAAGAACTTCGTCTTTTGCAGATAGAATTAGTGAAATTACAGCGTTGGATTTCTAAGAAAAATAAACGTGTTGCTATTATTTTTGAAGGTAGAGATGCTGCAGGTAAAGGTGGTAATATTCGTAGGTTTATGGAGCATCTAAATCCGCGCTCTAGTAAATTAGTTGCCTTAAATAAGCCAACTGAAGTAGAAAAAGGTCAATGGTATTTTCAACGTTATATTAAAGAGCTACCAAACCCAGGAGAAATTGTTTTTTTTGATAGAAGTTGGTACAATAGATCCGTAGTCGAGCCTGTTATGGGATTTTGTACACAAAAACAATACAAAGAGTTTTTAGTACAAGTGCCAGAATTTGAACACATGATGTATGAAGATGGTGTTATTATTATTAAATTTTGGTTGTCAATATCTAAGGATGAACAATTAAAAAGGTTTGAAGAAAGAAAAGAAAATCCTTTAAAGCGATGGAAATTTAGCCCAGTAGATAAACAAGGACAAACACTATGGGATAAGTATACACATTATAAATCGGAAATGTTTTCAAAAACACACACTTCATATAGTCCTTGGATGATTATAAAAAGTAATGATAAAGAAGTAGCAAGATTAGAGTCCATAAGGCATGTAATCTCTCAATTTGATTACGATGGTAAGGAAGAAACTAAAATTACATTAACACCAGACCCTAACGTTGTTATGCGTTATTTTAGGTCTAATAGTAATATAGATTAATGGTATGGAATTAAAATTAACAGATCAAGAACTACGTAAGTTAAGCACCAAGAAAGGTCTTTTAGCACTTTTATCTAAAACACCTTTGAGTATTGAGAGGAGCTTAAGATATGTGGATTATGGAAAAAAATTAAAAAAACTTCAAGTAGAACTCATACGTTTACAAACTTGGGCAATTAATAATAACGAGCGTGTAATTATTGTTTTTCAGGGGAGAGATGCTGCCGGTAAAGGTGGTGCAATTAGAAGGTTAACAGAGCGTATTAATCCGCGACATATGAGGATTGTAGCTTTAAATAAACCAACAGAAGATGAGCAAACACAATGGTATTTTCAAAGATATGTAGCTCAGTTTCCAAAAGCAGGTGAGATTGTTTTTTTTGACAGAAGTTGGTATAATAGAGCGGTTGTAGAGCCGGTAAACGGTTTTTGTACAGCAGAAGAGTATGAAGTTTTTATGAATCAAGTAAATGATTTTGAAAAGATGATTTTAGAATCTGGAATTCATTTAGTTAAAATTTATATGTCGATTTCTAAAAAAGAACAAGCCAAACGTTTTGTAGATATAAAAAGCAACCCGTTAAAGCAATGGAAAATGACTAAGTTGGATGAAAAAGCACAAGTTTTGTGGGAACAGTACACAGAATATAAGAATGCAATGTTTCAGAAAACGAATACAAAGATTTCTCCTTGGAAGGTAATTAGAGCAAACAGAAAAACAGAAGCTCGAGTAAACGTAATTAATCACGTTTTAAATAGTATTCCTTATGATAAAGATTTAGAAATTTAATTTAGTTTTTTTTTAACTTCATTAAAAATAAAAAATATTTCTGCCGCAATTTGTTCGTTTGTTTTTAAGTAGGCTGATTCCTCTTCGGGTGTTTCGTCGGAAAATTTTGGATCTACAAATGGTAAATGAAACCTTTCTAGAGCCGTTGGTATAAAAGGACAATTTTCATCAGCATTATTGCAAGTTGTAATTGCTATAAATGGGCTTTTGTTTGTTTCATCATCAAACCTTTTAGAAAAACCAAGAATAGAATTTTCACTTTCTTTAAAAGTAATTGCGTATTTAGGATTTTCATGAGAGAAATCTACAACTGTAAATTCGAAGCCAACAGATTGTAATGTTTTTACTGTATTCTTATAAAAAGCTGTTACTTCTGTTCCACCAGAAAAAGCATGTATATTTAAATTGAAATAATTTGCCGCATAAAATGTCCAAACTTGTCCTAATTGACTTCTTCTAGAGTTATGAGTGCATATAAAGTTTAAGTTTACAACTTTGTTTTTAGTGTATTCTTCTGTAATCTTTTTGGAAATTTCAAGCAACACTTTTATTCTATCCTCGTCTAGTTTTATTTTTTTTGAGGCTAGTGTAAAGAAGTTTTCTGTAGAAATGATAGAAGTTTTAGGCATATGCTTATTTTTGCTGTAAAATTAATGACTTTTAATTAAAATCGGATTAATATAATGTTAAGAAAGGGCATAGAAATTGGTAATAAAGTGGCTGTATTAGACGATGTTTTAAAAGGCGAAGTTACAGCTATTTCAAAAGATTTTATTTCTATTAGAACTTTAGACGGTATGATTTTTAATTTTAAAGAGAAAGAATTAGTTAAAATTGAAATAGAACAGCAAGAGTTAACAAAGTATTCAAACATAAATAATGACTTCTTAAAAGAAAAGATCGATCAATCTAAACCTAAAAAAACTCTTTTTAAAAAGCAAAACAAAGAAGTTATTATGGAAGTTGATTTACATATTAATCAACTTACAAAATCTTTAAAAGGAATGGATAATTATGATATGTTAAACTTACAGTTAGATACCGCTAAAAGAAAAGTTGAATTTGCAATTCAGAAGCGAGTTTCTAAAATTGTTTTCATTCACGGAGTGGGTGAAGGGGTTTTAAAATCTGAACTACAATCTCTACTAAATAAATATCCTGTAAAGCATTATGATGCTTCCTATAAAAAATATGGTTTAGGAGCCACAGAAGTATATTTTTTTCAAAATACAGTCTCATAAAATAAACGTATTTTTATACTATGAATGCTATTTACTTAGACAACGCAGCAACTACCAATATGTATCCAGAAGTTATAGAAGTGATGCAAACTGCTATGGCAGAAAATTTCGGAAATCCTTCATCTACCCATCAATTTGGCAGAAAGGCAAAATCTTCTGTAGAAACAGCAAGAAAAAATATTGCAAAACATTTTAATGTTTCTGCATCTGAAATTATTTTCACTTCTAGTGGCACGGAGGCAGACAATTTAATCTTGTACAATGCGGTTCTAAATTTAGATGTTACTAGAATTATTACTTCAAAAATAGAGCATCATGCGGTATTACATGCATGTGATTTTCTTCAAACGAGTGAAAATATAGTTGTAGAATATGTGAATGTAGATGCATTCGGTAATGTAGATGTTCTACATTTAGAAAAACTTTTAAAAGTATCTAAAGTAAAAACATTGGTTAGTTTAATGATGATTAACAATGAAATTGGAAACTTGTTATCTGTTCACGAAATTGCTAATGTATGTAAATTAAATAATGCGCTGTTTCATTCAGATACTGTGCAGGTAATAGGACATTATAAAATAGACTTGCAAACAACAATGATCGATTTTATGGTTGCAAGTGCTCATAAATTTCACGGACCAAAAGGGGTGGGATTCGCCTTTTTTAGAAAAGGATTTGGTATTGTTCCAATGCTTCATGGCGGTGGTCAAGAAAAAGGTGCAAGATCTAGTACAGAGAATGTGCACGCAATATTAGGAATGGAAAAAGCATTAGAAATAGCACATAATACTCTTGAAGAAGATAAAATACACATAGAAAACTTAAAAATTTATTTTATTACTGAATTAAAAAAAATATCAAAAGACTTCCAATTTAATGGGCATTCTGGTGATTTAGAAAAGAGCAGTTATACTATTTTAAGCGTTCGTTTTCCAACACAAAATGAGATGTTGCTATTTAGTTTAGATTTGGCGGGAATAGCTGTCTCTGGAGGCAGTGCTTGTCAATCTGGAAGTAATAAAGGTTCTCATGTATTATCAGAAATTCTAAAAGATGGTGAAGAAGACAAAACATCTATTCGTTTTTCATTCTGTAAGTTCACTAAAAAGGAAGATATTGACTGTACAATTTTAAAATTAAAAGAATTGTTTTAAAGATGTTTTTATTAAATTTTAAGAATAGAAATAATCTTATATAGTTTTTTATAAAGTCACAAAAAAAAGCCGAAACTTAATAGTTTCGGCTTTTTATATATAAACAGTATTATTTCTTTTTTTGTTGTTCTTGTGCTTGTTTCATGGCGTTGTCTATTTTTTGTCTAAACTGACTCTTTTTCTTTTCTGGTTTCTTTTTATTTTCTTCTATCTGAGCATGAATTTTATCTTCATCTATTACATAGTTTTTAATAACCAACATAATTGCAATGGTTAACAAGTTAGAAACAAAATAATATAAACTTAAACTACTTGCGTAATTGTTAAAGAAAAATAACATCATAATAGGAGAGAAGTAAATCATGTACTTCATCATCTTACTCATATCTGGCATTCCCTCTTGCGCAGGTGCTTGCATGTTTGCTTGTTGACTTTGGTTCATTTTCATGTAAAAGAAAATAGCAATCGATGCTAATATTGGAAATAAACTTACATGGTCTCCATAAAACGGAACTGTAAATGGAAGTTGATAAATCGTATCATAAGATGATAAGTCATTTGCCCACAAAAAACCTTCTTGTCTTACCGCTAAATTTGTTGGAAAAAACTTAAATAAAGCAAAGAATACAGGCATTTGTAGTAATGCGGGTATACAACCAGACATCATGCTAACTCCAGCTTTCCGCTGAACTGCCATGGTCTCTTGCTGGCGCTTCATTGCATTTTCTTTACCAGGATACTTTTCGTTTAATGCAGTTAATTCAGGTCTAATTACCTTCATTTTTGCACTTGATAAATAAGACTTATATACTAAAGGAGACATAATTAAACGCACTACAATGGTCATTAAGATGATGATCAGACCAAAGTTTGATAAGAACCCTTGCAAGAAATTAAATACAGGATAAAATACAGTTCTGTTTAAAAACCCAAAAATTCCCCAACCTAAATCTGCTGTTTCATCTAAACCAGTTCCCTCATATGTCTTTAATAAATTATAATCACTTGGTCCATAAAACCATTTCATGTTATAATTTAACTCTCCGTTTGTTAAAGCTAATGGCGTTTTTAAGGCGTATCTTTTACTGAAAACAGTATCTATTTCTTCATCTTTAACTAAATCTGTAGATGTAATTGTTGCGTTATTAAAAGGAGTGTCAGTTAATAAAGCAGAAGAAAAGAAATGTTGTTGGTAAAAAACCCAATCTATATTATTTGCAACTTCTGTATTTCCTGGTCTAATATATTCCAATTCTCCTTCAGATTGATAATAATACCAAGAATACATTTGATTCTCTGTTTTTAAACTTTTTTCATGTCTGTAACCATCTAAAGACCAATCTAAATTAATAGGGTTAGAGCCATTAATTACATTACTTAAACCTTGAGAGCGTATTGAGAAGTTTACCATATATTCTTTTGGCTTCATTTCATATCTGTACTCTAAAAATTGAGTTTCAGATACTTTTAACTTCATAGAAACAATCTGGATGTCGCCGTTTGTTGTTATTGTTGGTGCGAAGAATAAATCTTTAGTATTTAAAATTCTATTGTCTGTGGTACCAAAATTAATGTTAAAAGTGGCATTGTTATCTTTTATCAAGTATAAAGGAAGTGAATCGTAGGTTTTATAGTTTTTAACTAAAGCTTCCTTAATTTGACCACCTTTATTGTTTATAGTTAATTTTACAACCTCATTTTCCAAGACAGAAAAACCGTCAGAAGCGTTTATTGCACTTTCAGCAAAGGCACCTAATTGGTTTTTTAAGTTTAGTTTTTTTATAGAATCATTTTCAATAGCAGTTGTATTTACAAAGGCATTACTTGTATCGTTATTTGATTCTGGAGATGTTACTATTTCAGTATCAGTAGTGTCATTAGTAGTATCTATGGCTGGCTCTTGTGTGCTCATCCACCAAAAAATGATACCCCCTAATAAAATCATTCCAATAAAAGAATTTACGTCGAATTTTTTCTGTTCCATGTGTTTTTTTAAAATGTCAATTTGTCATTTTTTACTAATCATTGAAAGTAAAAAGCGACAAATGTAGCGAAATTGTAGTGTTTTAAAGCGATTTTGCTGTGATTATTGTTGATGCAGTATATATTTCAAATAGTGTACCCTTTTAAATAAACTTGATTTAGCACCTATTTTTTAGATTGTTTTAAAGCAGCTTTTATGAAATCTACAAATAAAGGGTGTGGTTCTAGTACCGTACTCTTATATTCGGGATGATACTGTACACCAACAAACCAAGGGTGAGAAGAGATTTCTACCACTTCTACTAAGCCTGTTTTTGGGTTCATTCCTGTGGCTTTCATTCCAGCAGCTTCAATTTGTTCTAAATAGTCATTATTAAATTCAAATCTGTGTCTGTGGCGTTCGCTAATAAATTCAGATTTATAGGCCTTAAATATTTTTGAATCTTTTTTTAATTCACAATCCCAAGCTCCTAGTCTCATGGTTCCACCTTTTTCGGTTACACCTTTCTGACTTTCCATTAAATTAATAACTGGATGTTTTGTGCTTTTATTCATTTCCGTAGAACTCGCATTTTCTAGACCTAATATGTTTCTAGAATATTCGATAACGGCCATTTGCATTCCTAAACAAATTCCGAAAAAAGGAATGTTGTTTTCTCTGGCATATTTTACAGCTCTAATTTTTCCTTCGATACCTCTATCGCCAAAACCAGGAGCTACCAAAATACCATTTACACCTTCTAGTTTTTTTGCTGCATTCTTAGGTGTTAAACCTTCAGAATGTACCCAACGCACTTTTACTTTTGTTTCATTAGAAGACCCGGCATGAATAAATGCTTCGGTAATCGATTTGTAAGAATCATGTAATTCTACATATTTACCAATTAAGGCAATTTCTACTTCAGATTTAGGATTTTTATGTTTCTTTAAGAATTGATTCCAAACTTTTAAAGCTGGTTCTCCTTTAGAAGAAAGCTTTAATTTATTTAAAACAACAGTATCTAGACCTTGTTCTAACATTAAATTTGGTACATCGTAAATTGTTTCCGCATCTATAGACTGTATAACGTCTTCTTTCTTAACGTTACAGAATAAAGCTAGTTTGCGTTTTATCTCGTCAGATATTTCATGTTCTGTTCTACACACTAATATATCTGGACTTACACCACTTTGCATTAACATTTTTACTGAATGCTGGGTTGGTTTTGTTTTCAATTCTCCAGCGGCAGCTAAATAAGGCACCAATGTTAAATGAATAACAATGGCATTTTCAGAACCTTTTTCCCATAGTAATTGACGCACAGACTCTACATAAGGTAAAGATTCTATATCGCCTACTGTTCCTCCAATTTCTGTAATTATAATATCATAATCTCCGGTTGCACCTAAAAGTTGAACTCTACGTTTAATTTCATCTGTGATATGCGGAATTACTTGTACTGTTTTTCCCAAAAACTCACCTTTACGCTCTTTGTTTATTACAGATTGGTATATTTTACCTGTAGTAACATTATTTGCTTGAGAAGTAGGTATGTTTAAAAAACGTTCGTAATGCCCAAGATCTAAATCGGTTTCAGCACCATCATCAGTTACATAACATTCCCCATGCTCATAAGGGTTCAACGTCCCTGGATCTATATTAATATATGGGTCTAGTTTTTGGATGGTTACAGAAAAGCCTCTTTCTTGCAATAGTTTTGCTAAAGACGCTGCAATAATTCCTTTTCCAAGTGATGAAGTTACGCCTCCTGTTACAAAAACATATTTAGTGTTACTCATGGTATTCTTAGGTTTGCGTAAAAGTACTAACTCTAAAAATTCTGTCAAATAAAAAAGGTAAAAACATTTGTAAAAATGTGTATTTTTGTTAGATCGAAAAATATTATAATTTTTTTTCAAATAGTGTTTGTCAAAAATAAAAACAATTGTATATTTGCCCACGCTTTAAAAGAGGTAAATTTCTGAAAGCAAAAAAAAGTAATCAAGAAGATATTTAAAAATACATATAATGCCGAAAAGAACTTACCAGCCATCGAAAAGAAAGAGAAGAAACAAACACGGTTTCAGAGAAAGAATGGCGTCAGCTAATGGAAGAAAAGTATTAGCTAGAAGAAGAGCTAAAGGAAGAAAGAAAGTTTCTGTGTCTTCAGAATTTAGACCAAAAAGATAATATAATGATTAACATTTGTTAATAATTAAGGTGTTACTATTTTTAGTAACACCTTTTTTTATACCCAACAACCAACTATTTTTGTAAAACATAACAACACAACAACTTACAACTAAAAACAATGCCAAAAAGAAAAGACCTCAATTCAGTTTTAATTATTGGATCTGGACCAATTGTTATTGGACAAGCCTGTGAATTTGATTATTCTGGTTCACAATCTTTAAGATCTTTAAGAGAAGATGGAATCGAAACGATTCTAATTAACTCTAACCCCGCAACAATTATGACCGATCCTTCAATGGCCGATCATATTTACTTATTGCCTTTAAATACAAAATCGATCATTCAGATTTTAAAAGAGCATCCACAAATTGATGCTGTTTTACCAACAATGGGTGGTCAAACTGCATTAAATCTTTGTATCGAAGCAGATGATAAAGGAATTTGGAAAGATTTTGATGTAAAATTAATAGGTGTAGATATAGACGCCATTAATGTTACAGAAGATAGAGAGCAGTTCAGAGAATTAATGATAAAGATTGGAGTGCCAATGGCGCCTCAAGCAACAGCTACATCTTTCTTAAAAGGAAAAGAAATTGCACAAGAATTTGGTTTTCCATTAGTAATTCGTTCTTCATATACTTTAGGTGGTGCAGGAGCTTCTATTGTGTACAAAGCAGAAGATTTTGACCATTTACTAAGTTTCGGTTTAGAAGCATCACCAATACACGAGGTGATGATTGATAAGGCGATGATGGGCTGGAAAGAATACGAATTAGAATTATTGAGAGATAGGAATGATAATGTTGTAATTATCTGTTCTATCGAAAACATGGATCCTATGGGAATTCATACTGGAGATTCTATAACAGTGGCACCGGCAATGACGCTTTCTGACAAAACATATCAAAAGATGCGTGATATGGCAATTCATATGATGCGTTCTATCGGAGATTTTGAAGGCGGTTGTAATGTGCAATTTGCAGTTTCACCTGACGATAAAGAAGATATTATTGCTATTGAAATTAATCCAAGAGTTTCACGTTCATCTGCATTAGCTTCGAAAGCAACAGGATATCCTATCGCAAAAGTAGCTACAAAATTAGCTATTGGGTATACTTTAGATGAATTAGAAAACGGAATTACAAAATCTACATCGGCTTTATTTGAGCCAACATTAGATTACGTAATTGTAAAAATACCACGTTGGAATTTTGATAAATTTGAAGGTTCAGACAGGACTTTAGGATTGCAAATGAAATCTGTTGGAGAGGTAATGGGAATTGGACGTTGTTTCCAAGAAGCTTTGCACAAAGCAACACAATCTTTAGAAATTAAGAGAAATGGTTTAGGTGCAGATGGAAAAGGATATACAGATTATAATCAAATTATAGAGAAGTTAACCAATGCAAGTTGGGACCGTGTTTTTGCTATATATGATGCAATTTCGATTGGAATTCCTTTGAGTAAAATCCATGATATTACAAAAATAGACATGTGGTATCTAACTCAATACGAAGAGTTGTTTCAACTTCAAAAAGAAATCTCTACCTACAAAATAGATACTATTGAGAGAGATTTACTTTTAGAGGCAAAGCAAAAAGGGTATGGAGATAGGCAAATAGCCCATATGTTGGGTTGTTTAGAGAGTGCGGTTTATACAAAAAGAGAAGAGTTAAAAGTACAACGTGTTTTTAAATTAGTAGATACTTGTGCTGCAGAATTCCAAGCAAAGACACCTTATTACTATTCAACTTTTGAAAACGAAATAGAAACGGCAGATGGTGAAATCATTATTGCCAACGAAAGTATTGTCACGCCAAAGAAAAAAATTATTGTTTTAGGTTCTGGTCCAAACAGAATTGGACAGGGAATTGAATTTGACTACTGTTGTGTGCACGGTGTTTTAGCAGCAGCAGAATGTGGTTACGAAACAATTATGATTAATTGTAATCCTGAAACTGTGTCTACGGATTTTGATACAGCAGATAAATTATACTTCGAACCTGTTTTTTGGGAACATATTTATGACATTATTCGACATGAAAAACCAGAAGGGGTGATTGTGCAATTAGGTGGTCAAACAGCTCTAAAGTTAGCAGAGAAATTAACTAAATACGGAATTAAAATTATAGGAACTTCTTTTGAGGCTTTAGATTTAGCAGAAGATAGAGGTAATTTTTCTACCCTGTTAAAAGATAATAAGATTCCATATCCAGAATTCGGAATAGCAGAGACTGCAGAAGAAGCTTTGGTTTTAGCAGATGAATTAGATTTTCCAATCTTAGTAAGGCCCTCTTATGTTTTAGGAGGACAAGGAATGAAAATTGTAATCAATAAAGAAGAACTAGTTGAACATGTTATAGATTTATTAGGCAGAATGCCAGGTAATAAATTATTATTAGATCATTATTTAGATGGTGCAATAGAGGCAGAGGCAGATGCAATTTGTGATGCAGACGGTAATGTTTATATTATCGGTATTATGGAACATATAGAACCTTGTGGAATTCATTCTGGAGATTCTAATGCGATGTTACCGGTTTTTAATTTAGGTGATTTGGTCATGCAGCAAATAAAAGATCATACACACACCATTGCAAGAGAGTTAAAAACTGTTGGTTTAATTAATGTTCAGTTTGCAGTTAAAAATGAACTTGTTTATATTATTGAAGCAAATCCAAGAGCATCTAGAACGGTCCCTTTTATAGCAAAAGCGTACAAAGAACCGTATGTGAACTATGCAACAAAAGTAATGCTTGGTCATAATAAGGTAACAGACTTTAATTTTAATCCTCAATTAGAAGGATATGCAATTAAGCAACCGGTATTCTCTTTTAATAAATTCCCGAATGTAGATAAGAAATTAGGGCCAGAAATGAAATCTACTGGAGAAAGTATCTTATTTATAGACAGTTTAAAAGACGATGAGTTTTATAATTTATATGCAAGAAGAAAAATGTATTTGAGTAAGTAAAATTCATTTTATGATAATCCATAGCATCCAATTCGAAACTTTGAATTGGATGTTTTTTTTTGATATATTTAGTTTTGTTTAATTATTTTAACAAAACTTTAAACAATTTTTATAAAAATTGATTTTTTCATCCGCTATCTTTGGTTTGAAATAATTAATAAAAAAAAATATGAACACAAGAAACGGATTAATGGCTTTTGCAACAATAGGAATTTTTGCATTTGCATCGTGTAAAACAAATAAAACAGAAGAAGCAAAAAAAGAGACAATGCCAGCAATGGCTGAAGTTGTAAAAACAGTGCAAATTCCTAATATTGTTGGAGTAGCTGTTGGAAATGAAAATTTCTCAACATTAGTAGCTGCTGTCAAAGCAGCAGATTTGGTAGAAACTTTAAGTAGTGCAGGTCCGTTTACTGTTTTTGCACCAACAAATGATGCTTTTGCAAAATTACCAGAAGGGACTATTGCTACTTTATTAGAATCAGAAAATAAGGCCACTCTAACAAGTATTCTTACATACCATGTGGTTGCTGGGAAATTCGATGCATCTGCAGTGGTTGCAGCAATTAAAGCAAATAATGGTGCATTTACAGTTACTACAGTGCAAGGTGGTACTTTGGTTGCATCTTTAGATGGTGAAAATGTAGTCTTAAAAGATGAAAAAGGAAATATGTCTACAGTAGTAATTGCAGACGTTGAAGCTTCAAACGGAGTAATACATGCTATTGATAGTGTGGTGATGCCAAACTAAAAATTGTTTAAAATTTAGTGCAATAAAAGCCTTCAAGAAATTGAAGGCTTTTTTGTATTTGCAAATAAATTTATACTATTATTTAGTATTATACCTTCAGAATACTTAGTTTTATAATTAAGTAACGCTGTAAGTACTTATTTATGAGTGTCAATAGATTCTAAATCCATGAACGCACTTTTACTTTTAAAAACTATGTTGGTTTTAGAATTAAGCCCTAAGTTAATCTAATAATTTTGTTTATTAGTTAATGAGTTTTGTGCTTATTTTTCAGTGTTTTAACTCATA
>FUWD012839012.1_pt1 | contig 48157 bp, 57 predicted proteins | sample 1063281 | NCBI WGS metagenome assembly FUWD01 (sample SAMEA79048168, study PRJEB19326) | metagenome | biome: marine | reverse complement strand
ACCTACAGTTTTAATGAATTGTTTGACGATACAATTTTTGAACCGTTGTCTCGGGCGTATAAAAGATATATTCCAGAATTTGCACAAACTGGAGTCAGAAATTTCTTTGGTAATCTTCGTGATGTTCAAACCTTAGCTAATCAAATAATTCAGTTAAAGCCTATCGATAGTGCTAATACATTAGGCCGTATTATTGTAAACACTTCAATAGGTGTAGGAGGATTATTCGATGTTTCTTCTTCTCTTGGTTTAACAACAAATGATGAAGATTTTGGGCAGACTATGGCAGTTTGGGGTGTCCCTGCTGGGCCTTATGTTGTGTTGCCATTTTTAGGACCTTCAACACTAAGAGATAGTATTGGAATTTTTGTTGATATTTCTTCTGATGCTAACATGATTAACAAAATGGATGGCAATGAATTTATAACTGCTAATACCCTTAGTACAATCGACAAGCGCGTTGAGTTGCTGCCAACTACTGATTTATTTAACCAGTCAGATGACCCTTATATTGCTATGCGTTCATCATATTTACAGAACAGAAGGTTTGAAATTTTTGATGGTAACCCACCAATAGATGACTTTTAACTTATTATATTTATAAAAAATGCCAAAAAGAGAAGACCTTAAAAGTGTATTAATTATAGGCGCAGGACCTATTGTGATTGGACAAGCATGTGAATTTGATTATTCAGGTGCCCAGGCTTGTAAAGCATTGCGTGAGGAAGGCTATAGGGTGATATTAGTAAACTCAAATCCTGCAACAATAATGACTGACCCTCAAATGGCCGATGCAACTTATATAGAGCCTATCGAATGGCGCACAGTTGAGAAGATTATTGAAGTTGAAAAACCTGACGCCTTATTGCCAACTATGGGTGGACAAACTGCGCTTAACTGCGCATTAGATTTAGAACGTCACGGAATTTTACAAAAGAACAACGTGGAAATGATTGGCGCAAAGAAAGAAGCTATCGATAAAGCAGAGGACAGAGAATTATTTCGCAAGGCCATGCTAAAGATTGGTTTGGACATGCCTAAGGCTGCGGTAGCACACAACCTTGAAGATGCCCACAAAGTGCAAGAAACGGTAGGGTTCCCAACTATTATTAGACCTTCATTTACTATGGGTGGTACTGGCGGCGGTATTGCATACAACAAAGAAGAATTTGTTGAAATTTGTTTAAGGGGGCTAGACTTATCACCAACAAGTGAGCTTTTAATTGAAGAATCAATTCTGGGCTGGAAAGAATTTGAAATGGAGGTGGTTCGTGATAGCAAAGATAACTGCATTATTATTTGTTCAATCGAGAATTTTGATCCTATGGGGATCCATACTGGAGACTCGATTACAGTTGCACCTGCTCAAACTTTAACTGATAAAGAATACCAAATAATGCGCAATGCTTCATTGGCAGTGCTTAGAGAAATTGGTGTCGATACCGGTGGTTCAAATGTTCAATTTGCACTTAATCCAGATGACGGAAGATTAACTATCATTGAGATGAATCCAAGAGTTTCACGTTCATCTGCCTTAGCCTCTAAAGCAACAGGATTTCCAATAGCCAGAGTGGCAGCAAAATTAGCAGTTGGATACACATTAGATGAACTAGGAAATGACATAACTGGCGGTAAAACACCAGCATCATTTGAGCCAAGTATTGACTATGTGGTAACCAAAATTCCAAGATTTGCATTCGAAAAATTTCCAAAAGCAGATAGTCGTTTAACGACCCAGATGAAGTCTGTGGGTGAAGTGATGGCCATAGGTTCAACATTTCAAGAGTCTCTACAAAAAGCTATAAGAGGCCTTGAAACAGATAAATCAGGTCTAGATCCAATTGTTGACTTGAATGCCGAAGAGACTAGGAACAAAATAAGATCTGAATTGATATCAGCGAGAGATGAACGTATTTTTTATTTAGCTGACGCATTTAGATTTGGAATGTCTTTGGAGGAAGTATTCGATTTATCAAAAATCGATCCATGGTTTTTAGCACAAATAAGTGATTTGGTTTCTTGTGAAATGCAGTTTAATGGCTCAGCTATTACTGAAATTAACAAGGATGACATGTATAAATTAAAGAGCAAAGGTTTTTCTGATGCACGTTTAGCAGAATTATTTTGCTGTTCAGAGCAAACAGTTCGTGAACGCAGAAAGGTTTTGGACATAAAGCCAGTATTTAAAAGGAGTAGATAGTTGTGCAGCTGAATTTGACACTCAGACCGCTTATTTATATTCCACATATCAAAATCAATGCGAAGCCAATCCGACTAATAAAGAAAAGATAATGATATTAGGTGGTGGTCCCAACCGAATAGGTCAGGGCATAGAGTTCGATTATTGTTGTGTTCATGCATCCTTAGCGTTAAGGGCAAAGGGGTATGAAACCATTATGATAAATTGCAATCCAGAGACAGTTTCTACGGATTATGACATTTCAGACAGACTTTACTTTGAACCACTAACATTGGAAGATGTGTTAGCTGTGATTGATATTGAAAAGCCTGGCGGGATTATTGTGCATTATGGCGGACAAACTCCACTAAAGCTTGCTGATGCTCTTGAAAAAAATGGCGCAAGAATAATTGGAACTAGTCCCGATGCGATAGATCTGGCAGAAGACAGAGAACGATTCTCTAAAATGTTAAATAAATTAAATTTGCAGCAGCCTCTTAATGGAACTGCGCGCTCGATTGAACAGGCGCAAGATATAGCTGACGCTATCGGCTTTCCATTGGTAGTAAGACCTTCATATGTGCTTGGTGGAAGGGCTATGGAAATTGTTTATGACAAAGATAGCCTTGACATTTATATGCACACCGCTGTTAAGGTATCAAATGACTCTCCAGTGTTGCTAGATTCATTTCTTGATCACGCAATAGAAGTTGATATTGATGTAATTAGTGATGGAGAGGATGTCGTTATTGGTGGTGTTATGGAGCATATTGAACAAGCTGGTATTCATTCTGGCGACTCTGCATGTTCAATTCCTCCATATTCTTTATCTAAAGAAGTATTAGATAAGATGCGTAATCAAGTTATAGCAATGGCAAAAGAACTTAATGTTGTTGGTCTGATGAATACTCAGCTAGCATACCAAGATGGAGAAATTTACATTATTGAGGTTAACCCTCGTGCATCTAGAACTGTTCCTTTTGTGTCAAAAGCTATAGGAGAGCCTTTAGCAAATATTGCTGCGCTAGTAATGTCTGGCATATCATTAAAAGAGCAAGGCTTTACTAAGGAAGTTATTCCAAAACACTACAGCGTAAAGGAAGCCATATTTCCTTTTAATAAATTTTTAGGAGTGGACCCAATTTTGGGGCCAGAAATGCGTTCCACCGGAGAAGTTATGGGCATTGGCAAAGATTTTCCTTCTGCATATGATAAAGCGCTACTGGCAGCTAATGACAGACCTCCAGAAAGTGGCAAGGTATTTGTTAGTCTGCGCAGATTAGATAGAGACAAACTTGTGGATTTAGGTAAAAAACTTACCACCCAAGGTTTTAGTTTAATTGCTACTAGAAGCAATAAAGAAACCCTTAATAATGCAGGCTTAGAGTGCGAAATGGTAAATAAGGTTTCTGAAGGCTCACCTAACATTATTGATATGATAAAAAATGATGATATTGATTTAATTATAAACACTGTTGAAGACTCTCAAGGTATAGAGGATGCTGCTGAAATTAGATGCCAAGCTCTCATTCATAAGGTTCCATCTACTACAACTGTTGCGGCAGCATTTGCAATGCTGGATGGCCTTAAAACCCACAAGGAAATAAAAGTAATAAAGCTACAAAAGCTGCATTAATTAAGGATATTTATCGTGGACAGCATACCAGTTACATTAAAAGGAGCAAAAGCACTTGAATCTGAGTTATCCAAACTCAAAGATGTTATTCGCCCTCGAATTGTTGAGGATATTGCTACTGCACGTGCCCACGGAGATCTTAAAGAAAATGCCGAGTACCATGCAGCAAAAGAAGAACAAAGCTTCTGCGAAGGACGCATAAAAGAGATTGAATCAAAGCTTTCACGCCTGCAGGTTATAGATGTATCTAAGCTTGCTCAAGATGGTCGCTGTGTATTTAGCACAACAGTTACTTTAATGAATATAGATGATGAGACTGAAATATCTTATCAAATTGTTGGAGAAGATGAGGCCGATATTTCTTTAGGAAAAATATCTTGCAACTCACCAATAGCTAGAGCATTAATGGGTAGTGAAGAGGGAGATGAGGTGACTGTCAATGCACCAAAGGGCGATATTGTTTACGAAATATTAGAAGTGCAATATATATAATCTGCACTGCGCGTCAATATATTTACTGTAATCTTCTATACCAGCAAAGATAAATCAAATAATTATTGCAAATAGCAGCTGGTTCACTACTATAACCTGAATATAAATGCATTCAAGGCATTAAAATTAGGCTTACTTGAATTAGGTGAGTCAATATATGCAAATGATGCAAGATTTTACAAGTCTTTGAAGCAAGTTATTTAGTAAAATTTTATTACTTTTAGATAGCCCTATCCTCTTGGATGATGCTTTGAGTGTTGCGTTTTTAGTTGAACATTTTGAATGTGAGTATATATTTGCGTAGTGGAAATGTCGCTATGGCCAAGCATAAGTTGTACCGAACGAAGATCTGCACCACGTTGTACTAGATGAGTGGCAAATGCATGTCTTAGTGTATGCGGAGACAATTTTTTGTTAATGCCGGCCTTTAATGCGTAAGCCTTGATTATGTAGAAAAAATTTTGCCTAGTCATTGAGGTCCCTCTATTACTCAGAAAATAACTGTCTGTTTGGCCTTTTTTTAATAGTGATGTTCTCGCTTCATTTTCATACTTAGTTAGATAGTTAATTGCTATCTCTCCCATAGGTAATATGCGCTCTTTATTACCCTTTCCTTGAACTTTTATATATTCGTTATTTAGATTAATATTATGATAACTGAGATTTATTAACTCTGAAACTCTAAGTCCACAAGAATACAATAATTCCAACATCGCTCGATCACGCAATCCAAAGACTGTTTTTATATTAACAATAGATAACAACTTATCGACTTCTTCAACATTTAAAAAAACAGGGATCTTTGTAGGTTTTTTCGGGTGTATAAGTTGTGCTGTAGGATCATTTTTTACAGATTTTAACGATAACTGAAAGCGATAAAATAAACGCAAACAGGTTAATATTCGAGCTTGAGTTGATGCACTTAAATTATTAGATTGACGAAATAAAAAGTAACTTTTTATCGATTTTTCATCTACAATAATTAAACTTTTATTTAACCAATTTGAGAAAATAATTAAATCAGAGCGATAAGCTGAAAGCGTGTTTTGGCTAGCACCAGTAGTTAACCAGTAGTGGTCTAAAAATTGTTCAATCAGTTCACTGTTCATGGAAGATATTATTCTACTTCAGTTCAGCAACTAATAATTAACTTAATGTTAATTCTTCAATCACTAATTGTACGAGAAATGACCGCAAAAAAAATACCGGTAAAACCGGCATTATAATTAATTATAAAAAAAAGTTTATTTATTAAGCTTAAGCTTTTCTTTAATTCTAGCTGCTCTACCAGTCAGACCACGAAGATAGTATAGTTTAGCTTGACGAACCTTGCCATGACGTTTAACTGTTACAGAGTCGATTAGAGATGAGTGTGTTTGAAAAACCCTTTCTACTCCCTCGCCATGAGAGATTTTTCTTACTGTAAAGGCCGAACCTAGTCCGCGATTTTTCTTACCTATAACTACACCTTCAAATGCTTGCAATCTTTCACGGTTACCCTCACGAACCTTAACTTGAACCACAACAGTGTCACCAGGAGAGAATTCTGGAATGTCTGATCTTAGTTGTTCACTTTCAATTTGATCAATTAAATTCATGAGTATTTTTCCCTTAATTTGTTTTTTCGAAAAAGGCGTAATTATACAGTTATTTTCTGCACTGAACAAGGAATGAAACTATTAAATATATGAATTATTGTTGATTATTATTATGCAAGAAAGGATATATAACAAATCAATCTTCAAAAACCCCTATTGCTATAAAGACTGATGGCTACAAAACAGCTAAGAAATATGGAATAATATTCCGTTTTGAAATTGTAAATTGTAGTTATGGGTAAAGCAACTGGTTTTATAGAATTTGACAGAAAAACTGAAGAATATCGTTCTGTTAAAGTTCGCATACAAGATTACAATGAGATATTCTCAGCTACACATGACACCTCTCATCTGCAAACCCAAGGTTCAAGATGTATGGATTGCGGTGTGCCTTTCTGCCAGTCTGATAATGGTTGTCCAGTAGATAATTTGATTCCAGAATGGAACGATTTGGTATATAACAACAAATGGAAAGAGGCCTTAGTTCGTCTACATAAAACCAATAATTTTCCTGAATTTACTGGAAGGGTATGCCCAGCTCCATGCGAAGGATCATGTGTTCTTGGTATGAACAACCCAGCAGTTACTATTAAAAATATAGAGATGGGCATAGTTGATCGTGGTTTTGATGAGGGATGGGTTAGTCCATATTCTGTTGAATATAGAACAGGTAAAAAAATTGCTATTGTAGGATCTGGCCCGGCTGGCTTGGCAGCAGCTGATGAACTTAATAAGGTTGGACATAATGTTAGTGTATTTGAAAGAGAGGATCGAATAGGTGGGCTATTAATGTATGGAATACCTAACATGAAACTTGGCAAAGATATAGTAGATAGGAGGGTCAATTTACTTCAAGAATCGGGCATAAAATTTATCACAAATGTTAATGTTGGTAAAGACATTACAACAAGTAAATTGCAAGACGATTTTGATGCCATAATTTTTACAACTGGGGCGACTAGTGCTCGTGATTTAACTGTCGATGGACGTGATGCTAAAGGCGTTTATTTGGCAATGGAATATTTGACTAATAACACCAAAAGTCTTCTAGATTCAGGGCAACCAGACCAGTCAGAATTATCTGCTAAAGGTAAAGATGTCATTGTTATTGGTGGAGGAGATACAGGAACTGATTGTATAGGTACCGCCATACGTCAAGGAGCCAAATCAGTAGTTAACTTTGAGCTTATGGAAAAACCTCCAATTGAGCGTGCAGATAATAACCCATGGCCATTATGGCCCCTTATTTTTCGCGTAGATTACGGCCATGCAGAAGCCAATGAAGTCTTTGGCCAAGATCCAAGACAGTATAGTCTAATGACGAAATCGTTCATTAAAGACGAAAATGGAAATTTGACCGGCATAAAGACAGTGAATGTAGGCTTTAATGACGGAAAATTAATTGAGATTGGTGGTAGCGAAAAGATTTGGAATACTCAATTAGCATTGCTTTCTATGGGTTTTGTTTCTCCAGAACACTACCTCAGTGATGATGCAAATATAGATCTTGACGATAGAGGAAATTATAACGCTCCATATGGCAATTACTCAACATCAGAACACGGTATTTTTGCAGCAGGGGATTGTCGTCGTGGGCAGTCTTTAGTTGTCTGGGCTATTCATGAAGGTAGAGCTGTAGCAAATAAAGTTAACAGTTTCTTGTCAAAATAGCAATATTTTTAGCAATATTTATTTCCAATAATTGCTTTATATCCCCAATGGGATATTTGTCAGTATCCCCATTAAATCAAGGCATTTTGTTGCATTTCAGTATAATTTAGTTTGTCCACATCTTCTAATATAAATTAGTATTTATTAGGAGGTTTTAAATATAAATACTGGAGATATAGAATGGCAAAAGAATTATATAACACTCCTAACCTTGACGAATTAGAAAAAGGCCCATGGCCTTCATTTGTAACAGGACTTAAAAGATTAGCCAAAGATGATCATGATGGTGCTAGTATGGTGCGTGATGTGTTGGCTACTCTAGAGACATCTTATGTGACTAAAAAAGGTTACTGGAAAGGCGGCACTGTAGGTGTTATAGGTTATGGTGGCGGTGTTATTCCACGCTTTAATGAGCTCAAAGATGAGAATGGCGACTATAAATTTAAAGATGCAGGTGAATTTCATACATTAAGAGTTCAACCACCTGCAGGGATGCACTACACATCAACATTATTAAGAGATTTGTGTGACATGTTCGTTGATAATGGTGGTTCTGGTTTGATTGGATTCCATGGCCAATCAGGGGATATTATGTTCCAAGGGGCTACTGAAAAAACAACACAAAAGATTTTCAACGAACTTAACGATTATGGTTTTGATATGGGTGGAGCAGGTCCTGCTGTTCGTACAGGTATGAGTTGCGTTGGTGCTGCCCGTTGTGAAATGTCCAACACAAACGAACAAGCGGCACTACGTACTTTAGTAAATGCTTTTCTAGATGATATGCATCGCCCCGCACTACCATATAAGATGAAGTTCAAAGTCTCTGGCTGTGCAAATGACTGCATGAATTCAATTGAACGCTCTGACTTTTCTACTATAGGTACCTGGAGGGACGACATTAAAATAAATCAAGATGCATGGAAATCTATGGTTGCAGATAAGGGTATGACTTATGTTGTTGATAATATAACTTCACGCTGCCCTACACAATGTATGACAGTAAATGAAGACACTTCACTTAAAATTGACAATGAAAACTGTGTTAAATGCATGCATTGTCTAAACGCCACATCTCCACTAACTCATAAGTATGTAGCTGATGTTTCTAAAGGTGCAATATTAGCAACTGGAGATGACAAGGGGGTTACTATCTGCATGGGCGGAAAACGCACCCTGAAGATTGGAGACTTATTTGGAACAGTTGTAATTCCTTTCATGAAATTAGAAACTGAAGAGGATTACGAAGCAATTGAAGAATTAGCTGGCGAAGTTATTGATTTTTTTGCTGAAAACGCTCTAGAGCATGAAAGAACTGGTGAAATGATTGAACGTATTGGTATTGTTAATTTCTTGGAAGGAATTGGACTAGATGTAAACCCTAATATGGTAAATTCTCCAAGATATATGTCATATGTTCGCATGGACAAGTGGGACGAAGAAGCTGTCAAATGGTTTGAGAGCAAAGCCGAGGCAAGCGCATAATTATTAATAATGTAAATACTAATTAATTTCAGGAGAAATACAATGGCTGAAGCACCAAGAATGCCGATTGAATCTGGTTGTCCAGACCCTATTCAATACATGCACCCAACAATGAGGCGTAACTACGGACAATGGGCATATCACGATAGACCACGTCCTGGAGTTCTAAGGCACACTTCAAAAAATAACGAACAGATATGGACTGTTCGCTGTGGCACACAAAGACAAATGGATGTACACACTGTAAAAAAATTAGCAGATATTGCCGATGAATATGGTGATGGTTATATTCGTTTCACCATTCGTTCTAATGTAGAGTTTATGGTCGACAGTCAAGACAAGGTAAATCCACTAGTTGAGGCTTTAGAGTCTGCTGGCTTTCCAGTAGGTGGCACAGGTCCAACAGTTTCAATGATTTCACACACTCAAGGTTGGCTCCATTGCGATATTCCTGGAACTGATGCATCAGGAGTTGTAAAAGCCTTGATGGATGACCTCTATGATGAATTTAAAAAAGCTGAGATGCCTAACAGGGTGCACATGACAACTTCTTGTTGTCAAATTAATTGTGGAGGGCATGGAGATATTGCTATTAACATTCAACACACAAAACCCCCTAAAATCAATCACGATTTAGTTGCCAATGTTTGTGAACGTCCTACTGTTGTAGCTCGCTGCCCAGTAGCTGCTATTAGACCAGCAATGGTTAACGGTAAGCCTACATTAGAAGTTGACGAGAAAAAATGTATGTGCTGTGGAGCATGTTTCCCTCCTTGTCCACCGATGCAGATTAATGACCCAGAAAATTCCAAACTAGCTATTTGGATTGGCGGAAAACACTCTAATGCTAGATCAAAACCATCTTTTCAGAAATTAGTTGCAGCTGGACTGCCCAATAACCCGCCAAGGTGGCCTGAAGTTGGTGCTGTAGTTAAGAAGATCTTGGCTATATATAAAGAGGATGCTAGAGACTGGGAGAGAGTTGGAGAGTGGGTTGAGCGTATTGGTTGGCCTGCATTCTTTGAAAAAACTGGACTTCCATTTACAAAATTTCATGTGTCCGATTGGAAAGGTACACGTCACCAATTAAACTCATCAGCATACATTCATTTTTAAGGCAATTTTGACATGAAGATATCAATACAAATAAATGAAGGCCCTTATCAGCATCAAGCTTCTGATACTGCATACCAATTTGCTAAGGCTGCCATTGAAAAAGGACATGAGATATTTCGTGTGTTCTTCTATCATGACGGAGTAAATAATGCTTCACGATTCACTATTCCGCCACAAGATGATCGTAATATTGTTAAACTTTGGGCTGATTTAAGGCAATCTGACGGTTCTGATATTGATAAAGTTGTTTGTGTAGCGGCAGCTCTACGTCGTGGAATGTTAGATGAGTCAGAGTCTAGCAAGAATGGCTTAGAAGGCAACAATATGCACCCCTCATTCCGTATTTCAGGACTGGGGCAATTAATAGAGGCGGGAATTCAGTCAGATCGTCTAGTTGTATTTGGAGATTAGCATATGTCTACAAAAAAATTTATGTATTTAAATCGCAAATCTTCCTATGGTACTGTGTATGCTATAGAGTCTCTTGAGGTTGTATTAATAGCTGCAGCATTTGAGCAAGATGTTTCATTGGCGTTTATTGATGATGGAGTTTTTCAAATCATAAATGATCAGAATACCGATGGGATTGGCATGAAGAACTTTTCTAAAACATTCCATGCTTTAGGCGATTATGATATTAATAAGCTTTATGTTTCTAGAGAGTCTCTTGAAGAGAGAGGTCTAAATGAAGGCGATATAATGCCTTTAGTGTACGAAGATGAGGACGATGACTGGAAAGAAAAGCCATCCGTTAGAGTTATTTCTAATGCTGAATTATCAAAAATTATGTCTGAGCAGGACGTTTGTTTAAGTTTCTAGAGGGAAGGATTATGTTACATACGGTAAATAAATCATCTTTTGAGCGCAATTCATTGCAATCTTGTGTAAATACAATAGATGATTCTAGCGTCATTTTGTTAATTGAAGATGGTGTTATTTCATGCACTAATAATGCAAATTTGCCAATGATTGCAAGTCTTGCTGCAGAAGGAAGAGTTTACGCACTACAAGGAGATGTTGATGCGAGAGGTGTATCATCAAAAGTTGCTGACAATATAAAATTGGTTGATTACGCAGGTTTTGTTGATTTAGTTGTTGAACATGGAGCTACGGTCTCCTGGGTTTAACTTATTTATTTATAGGAGTAATATTATGGATGATATATTAGGAGCTGAAGTAGATGAAGAAGGTTTCTTAGTAAATCTAGGTGACTGGACTAGAGAAATTGCAGAACAAATGGCAAAAGATGACGATATAGTCCTTGCCGAAGAGCATTGGCAAGTTATTGATTTTCTTAGAGAGTATTTTGACGAATATCAGATAGCACCAGCAGTTCGTGTACTTACTAAGGCTATAGGGAAAAAATTTGGTAAAGAAAAAGGAAATTCTAAGTACTTGTACTCTTTGTTTCCTTATGGCCCAGGTAAGCAGGGATGTCGCTTTGCTGGTTTGCCAAAACCTACAGGCTGCATTTAGAATACTTAAGTAAATACGCTATATTGAGATTTGATATAGCGTAATTAAAACTTTAGTAAATCAACTAATAATGTCATGTCTGTATTGAGCTTAGTTATTACAGCTTTATTTTATATCTCGTTTATTATTTTTGTCATCGGCATGACAAAAAAAATTCTTCAGTATTGGGCAACTCCAGCACCACTAAAGATTCCAGTAGCTCCAACACCACTTACAAGGACAGGAGTTGTTTTGCGAATAATCAGAGAGGTAACTCTTTTTGAGAGCTTGTTTAAGTCAAGTAAGTGGACATGGATTTTTGGCTGGCTGTTTCATTTTGGCCTTTTTTTGGTTCTAATTCGACATATAAGGTATTTTTGGCCTGGAGAAGTGCCTGAGATTTTTCTTTTAGTGCAGCCTTTTAAGTACGGAGCATTTGCCATGTTGATTGGCCTTTTAGGTTTAATGGGTAGACGTATTTTTGTTGATAGGGTGCGTTATATCTCAGCACCATCGGATTATATAATGTTAGCCTTATTACTAATCATTGGAGTTAGTGGTGCGGTAATGACATTTACCTCTAACCATACAGATGTTGTTATGGTGAAAGAGTTTGCTTCTGGACTGATTACTTTTAATTGGTCTGAATTGCCTACCGAATTGCAGTTATTAGTTCATTTATTACTGGTTATTATTCTTATAGCTATTTTCCCAATTTCAAAACTTTTACATGTTCCAGGTGTGTTTTTTAGCCCTACGCGCAATCAGGTTGATGATGCAAGGAAAAAGCGCCATATTTCGTCTTGGGCCCTGGATCAAGAGAAAAATAATGAGGTGAGATTAGATCAAATTATGGGTGAAGACGAGTAATACCTTTAGAGAAATATATGGCAAAAGATTTTGAAATTCCTCCATTACCAAAATACATAGAAATACCTTCTATAAATGAAGGAGCTATGAAAGGAGAGGGTCCGTTTAAGTCTTCTGAAGAATTCCAAATTCCTCTTGGTTTTCCTGGTGAAAAAGTTGAAAATTGGCAAGATGTTGCCATCTCAAAGATGGGGGAGTTGAAGTCTAAATATCGCTCAGTTCAGGTTTTTCTAGATGTATGCGTCAAATGTGGAGCATGTACAGATAAGTGTCATTACTTTTTAGGTTCCTCTGACCCTAAAAATATGCCTGTTGCTAGACAAGACCTATTTAGAAGTGTATACAGAAGACACTTTACCTTTGCAGGAAAATACTTTCCAAAATTGGTCGGAGCAAAAGACCTAGACGAAAGCATGCTCGATGATTGGTACAACTATTTCCATCAATGCTCACAATGTAGGCGATGTTCTGTTTTTTGCCCGTACGGTATTGATACCGCAGAAATATCTATGGCTGCTAGAGAGGTTTTAGATGCTGTAGGTGTTGGTCAGAAGTACTGCAATCAAATCTTAGGAAAGGCTGTCACAGTAGGGAATAATTTAGGATTACCAGAGCCAGCATTAAGAGATACTTTAATTGATTTAGAAGAGGAGATTGAAGAGGAAACTGGTGTTGCTGTTAAGTACCCTCTAGACGTGAAGGGGTCTGAAATTTTACTAATTACACCTTCAGCTGACTTCTTTGCAGAGCCACATATTGATGGACTAATAGGTTACGGAAAAGTTTTTCATCAGGATGGCGTTAGTTGGACTTTAAGTTCTTACGCTTCTGAGGGCGCTAACTTTGGAATGTTTATAGGAAGCTATGATGTAATGCGTAAGGCGGCACTTAGAATACGTAAAGCTGCGCTTGATCTCGAAGTTTCCCGAGTTATTGTTGGCGAATGTGGACATGCTTGGCGAGTAGCTTACAGTTTCTGGAATACTCTGTCAGGCGTGGGTGCTGGAGGAAGTGATGAATATAGTTTAAAGCTACAAAATCAGCTTGATTCTAGGTATCCCCAGCCTCAACATATAATTGAATATACTTACGACCTAATTAAGAGAGATAAACTTAAATTTGATAAGTCAGAGAATGACGATCGCACTGTCACTTTTCATGACTCATGCAACGTTGCACGTGCAACTAACATGGGTGGAATCCCTAATGGACAATTCATTCTTCCACGTGAGGTTATTAAAGCAGTTTGCAATAATTATATTGACATGGAAAGAGAAACGATAAAGGAGTCAACATTTTGTTGTGGCGGTGGCGGTGGCCTATTGACAGATGACCTGATGGAGATCCGAATTAAGGGCGCAATGCCTAGAATGCAAGCTTTGAAAGAAGTAGAAAAAACAGATGGAGTCGATACATTGGCTGCGATTTGTGCAATTTGTAAGTCACAGTTTAGTAAAGTTCTTCCTAAATTTGACTTTGATCCATACATGATAGTTAGTGTTCACCAGTTAGTGAGTGATGCTATTGTCTTGGATAAATCACATACAATTGAATCAGGTGTTGAAGAAAATATTGAAGAAGCTACCCAATAGAATATACAAGGAGATTTGAAATGCAAAAAAATCCATATGGACAAATCTACAAAGGTGAAAATCATACCTTTAGGATGTTTAAAGATGAAGGGGATCCTATCCCCTGTGTGCCTTGGAATCAAAAAATATTCCAGAATGATACTTCACATAAATGTCCTACTTATGTAACTCAAACACCACCATGTCAAGGTTCATGCCCATCTGGACACAATATTCGAGGTTGGTTGGATATTGTTCGAGGTATGGAGAATCCACCAGATGAAATTTCATGGCAGGAATACGCATTTCGTCGCTGTACTGATGTAAATCCATTCCCATCAGTTATGGGTCGGGTATGTCCAGCCCCTTGTGAAGATGGGTGCAACCGTAATGAAGTTGAGGATACTGTAGGGATAAATGCTGTGGAGCAATTTATTGGAGATAACGCTAAAGACCAAGACTACAAGCTAGAAATTGATTCTAAAGATAGTGGTAAAAAAGTCGCAATTATAGGCGGAGGTTGTGGAGGATTGTCAGCTGCACTTCAGTTGCGCAGACAAGGCCATGCTGTAACTATATTCGAAAAATATGATCAGCTAGGCGGAATGATGATGTATGGAATTCCAGATTATCGTGTACCTAGAGACGTGTTGAATTATGAAATTGAGAGAATCATAGAAACCGGTGTTGAAACCAAAATGAACACAAAAGTAGGAGTCGATATTGCGCTAAACCAGATTGAAAAAGATTATGATGCTGTTTTATTTGCTATAGGAGCAATGGGCGGTCGTTCATTGCCAATTCCTGGCGGAGATGCGTCAAATTGTGTTTCTGGCGTTGCTTTTCTTGAAGCGTATAACCAAGGCAGACTAAAACACATAAATGGTAAAGTTATCTGTATTGGTGGTGGAGACACTTCAATGGACGTTGTCTCTGTGGCCCGTCGTTTAGGAAATATTGAAAATGTCGCTGAAAAAGACAGGGCAGAGCATATAATCTTTAGTGATACCGCACATGATGTAGTTGACACGTCAAAGCGTTTAGGGGCTGATGTTCTATTAACAACTAGATCTACACTTGAAAATATGCCTGCAGCACAAGAAGAGATAGATGATGCAACACGCGAAGGTGTTGACATTCAAGGACAGTTGCAACCTGTTGAAGTCATAACCAACGACCAAGGTCGGGCAAAAGCATTACGTATGGTTCGCTTAGAAGAGAGTGGTGAGATAATCGAAGGGTCTGAGCTTGATATTGAGTGTGAGTTAATTGTTGCCGCAATTGGCCAAACTGTTGATGGTGAAGGAATAGATGCTTCATTCTTTAACGAGAAAGGCTTTATAGAAGCGGATAGAAACTATCAAATACCAAACAAAGAAGGATTTTTTGTTTGCGGTGATGTCGTTAAACCTCACCTACTAACAACTGCAATAGGTCAGGCAGTTATTGCTGCTGAAAGTATTGGAGATTATCTTGGCGGAAAATCTCAACAAGCCAGACCAAAGGTAGATGTTCATTACTTTGACTTAATGGAAAAATTAAAGGAATGGGACCTATCTCCATCAGATTATGTTAAGGGCTCGCAAGTAGCTAAAGGAACTGACACGGCAGATTTTGCAGTACACAATTATGAAGACCGCTCATTTGCCTCAATCATTCCACATACAGAATTATTTTTAGGCCATTTCGATAACGAGGAGCGTCACAAAAGAAATCATGTTCTAGTTGATGTTGACAATGTTTTAGGGAATTTTGAAGAAAGGTTAGTGTGTTACTCTGAGGAGGATGCACAAAAAGAAGCAGAACGTTGCTTATCTTGCGGACTTTGCTTTGAGTGTGATAATTGTGTTATGTATTGCCCTCAAGATGCAGTATTTAAAGTCAAACGCGACAAATCTACATTAGGTAGATATGTCGACACAGACTATTATAAATGTATAGGCTGTCATATATGTGCAGATGTATGCCCAACAGGATATATTCAGATGGGCCTTGGTGAGTAAATAATTAACAAGATATAGCGTATGTATAAATTATTATTATTTTTTTGTGGAGTAGTATATATGGGAACAATGTTTGCCCAATATAGTAATAATCTGAGTGGTAACTCAGATGCTACATATCGCACAGATCCTTTCCATGAAAGCACCTCAAGTATTAGAAAAATGCATCCTGAATTATTAAAGCACAAACGCAATGAAACCCTTAGGCATGGAGTAAGAACAGAGGAGGACTCTCTAAAAGAGTGCGTTAATTGCCATGCTAATATTAATGAGAATACAGGGCATTACATTGATGTTAACAAGAAAGGTCAGTTTTGTTCAAGCTGCCATAAAAAAGTTAGTATCAGTGTAGATTGTTTTAGTTGCCATAGGCCAACGCCGACCAAAGGCGGTTCATAATGACTAAAGCACTTAATCGTAGAGACTTTATTCAGAATACTTCAGCTATTTTAGGAGTGGCTTCTGTTGCTAGCGGATTTACTTTAACAACTTTTGCTGCTGACAAAGGTCCAGCAAGTGGCGGAAAAAGATGGGGCATGCTAATTAATACAAATATACTTTCAGAGGCTGAAATTGACAGTATGGTTAGTGCATGTAAAAAAGAACATGGTTGGGGATTTGAAGAGCATTCCACTGGCAGCCAAAAACCAAGCTGGATAAAAAAAGTAAAAGTTCAAGACAGAGCTACAAAAAAAATAACCAGCTTGCCTCTAATGTGTCAACACTGCGAAGAACCTCCATGCGTTGATGTATGCCCAACTAATGCCTCTATGAAAAGGCTTGATGGGGTTGTCTTGGTGGATAGACATTTATGTATAGGTTGCAGATTCTGCATGATGGCTTGCCCTTATGATGCAAGATCTTTTGTGCATGAGGATTTGTCAAATCAAAAAGAACATATGCCCAGAGGCAAGGGTACCGTAGAATCTTGCACATTATGTGTGCACAAGATTGATAATGGAGAGCAGCCAGCATGCGTAGCTAGTGTAAAAACCGATGCAGTGATTTTTGGTGATTTAAAAGACAAAAATAGCATAATTAGCAAAACTCTAAGAAAGATTCAAAGTACCCAGATAAGAGCTGATTTAAATTTGAATACTGGTGTTCGTTATAGTGGGATCTAAAGTGAATAAAATTAGTAAAGTTCGTTATCAGCAAGTAGACGGAAGTGGGACAGGTTTTTATGTATTGGTAGCTTTATTAAGTGTCCTTATTGTTGTAGCGCTTGGCGCTGTATATTTTATGGAGCATAATGGTCATTATGTAACAGGCATGAGCAACCGAATTGTTTGGGGCACCCCACATGTTTTTGCAATTTTCCTTATTGTTGCAGCTTCTGGTGCTCTCAACGTAGCTTCTATATCGTCAGTATTTCAAAAGAAAATGTATAAACCGTTGTCACGTTTGTCTGGGTTAGTTTCTTTAGCGTTATTAGCCGGAGGTCTGATGATACTAGTTTTAGATTTAGGTAGACCTGATAGGCTAATTGTGGCTATGACTGAGTACAATTTCAAGTCAATTTTTGCTTGGAATATTATTTTATATAATGGCTTTTTTGTTATTGTTGGGGTTTATCTATGGATGATGTTTGAACGTAGAATGAACAAGTTTAGTTCTAAAGTGGGTTTGTTAGCCTTAACTTGGAGATTAATTCTAACAACAGGTACAGGCTCTATTTTTGGTTTTTTAGTGTCTAGACAGGCATATGATGCAGTAATTATGGCACCAATGTTCATAATAATGTCATTTGCATTCGGTTTAGCTTTCTTTATATTGATTTTATTGGCTAGTTACAAATGGACTGAAAGAGATTTGGGTGACGCTATTATGAACAGATTGGGAAATCTGTTGGGAGTTTTTATTGCTGCAGTAATATATTTTGTAGCGATATATCATTTAGGTAATTTGTACATAACAGAAAATACTGGAGTTGAAGATTTTCTATTGTTTGATGGGGAAATTTACTCTCAGTTATTTTGGTATGTCCAAATAATCTTAGGGGGTTTAGTGCCAATAGCATTAATATATAGCCCTGTAACTAGAGGCAATAGGATGACATTAGGTCTTGCATCTGTTCTGGTTATTATTGGCGGCATTGCCCAAATTTACGTTATTATTATTGGTGGTCAAGCATATCCAATGGAAATGTTTCCTGGAATGGATATTATTTCAGGCTATGGCGGAATTGCTAGCTATATACCATCTATTGCAGAAATATTTCTTGGCGTTGGAGGAATTGCTGTTGCACTAATTACAATTGTATTTTTTGTAAAGTTTTTACCTTTTTTACCAGAAAGTTTGTCTGATGAGGTTGCTGACCCTCATCATAATAGATAAACTAATATCATTTATTTATAAAAAAGGCAAAACGCTAATGCCTTGTTCTATTTACATAGCTGCTGCACACAAATCTTCTGGCAAGACTATTGTTAGTATAGGCCTGTCTGCTACGCTTAAAGAGCAATCATTAAATGTCAAAACGTTTAAAAAAGGTCCTGATTATATTGATCCAATATGGTTATCAAAGTCTAGTGGGAGCGCTTGTTATAATTTAGATTTTTACAACATGTCTCATGATGAAATTAAGGAACTTTATGTAAAGCATGCTTCAAGTCGTGATCTAGTTATAGTTGAGGGCAACAAAGGTCTATATGATGGTTTAAGTTTGACGGGTGGAGATGCAAATGCTGATTTAGCAAAACTACTTGATATTCCAGTAGTTTTAGTTATAGATGCGACTGGCATTACTCGTGGGATTGCACCTCTTTTAATTGGTTATGAAGCTTTTGATGAGAAAGTGAAGATTGCAGGTGTTATTTTTAATAAAGTGGCTGGCGAACGTCACGAACTTAAATTAACTCAAGCCATAGAACATTACACTGATATACCTGTGTTAGGCTCTATCAGAAGGTCAAATGAGCTAATTATAGAAGAGAGGCATTTAGGGCTTATTCCAGCAAACGAAAAATCAAAACCACAAAAATACATTGATAAAGTTGCCAAACAAATTAAAGAACAGGTGGATATCGACAGCTTACTTAGGCTTAAGCAAACTGAAATTAATTACAATAACTCACATATATTAACTCCAAGAAAGGACATCAAGGTTGCTATAGCAAGGGACAGCGCATTTGGATTTTACTACCAGGATGATATCGATGCATTCAATAATTTAGGTGTAGAGGTAGTTTATTTTGACACTATGAAAGATACAAAATTACCAAAGGTGGACGGACTCTTTATAGGTGGCGGATTTCCTGAAATGCATCTTAATGAATTGTCAAGCAACAAATCAATGTTGACAGACATTAGAAATAAAGTAAATCAGGGTATGCCTACGTACGCTGAGTGCGGTGGCCTTATGTATTTAAGTAATAAAATTACTTATAAAAATAATACCTACCCAATGGCGGGATTGGTAGATGCAGATACGGTGATAAGCAATAGACCAGTGGGCAGGGGTTATGTAAAGCTAGAGTCACAGGCTAATCACCCTTGGGGCAATACATCAGATTGCATTTATGCCCATGAGTTTCATTACTCTAAACTAGAAAATATTAGTCCAAGTACAAGCTATGCCTATAAGGTTTTAAGAGGCTTCGGTGTGGACAATTCTAATGATGGGATTATATTGCATAATTTGCTAGCTTCATACTCTCACCTTAGAAATGTTAATGGGAATCTTTGGGTTAACCAGTTTGTAAATTTTATAAAATCAAAAAAAGTATGATAAATAAGCAATGATTACTATTACAAAGCGTGCAGTTGATGAAATAAAACTATCAATGTATAACCCTGATAATAAGGGTTTAATGGTCCGGTTTGCAGTAGAGGATACTGATAAAGAGTTTCAATATCTTATGGGCTTTGATGAGCGCTTAGATAGTGATATTCATCTAGAGTCTAACGGTATTGAATATTTAGTTTCATACACGCAAAAACAGTTATTAGAAGGGATGGTAGTGGATTTTGATGAGCTAATTGAAGACAATACCTATGGTTTTATATTTATGAATCCAAACGACCCACAATATGAACCTCCAAAAGAAGAATTCGCTCCAAACAAAAAAAACAACAGTAAAGATAAGAAGAATTAGTTACAAAGGTAACTAATTATAATAATTAATAATTCCTCGGTATATGGCTTGGGCAATCTTATCTTGCTCTTTGGGGTCGTTAAGGCGTCTCTCATCTGTAGGATTTGATATGAAAGCAGTTTCAACCAATACCGAAGGTATAGATGGCGTCTTTAAAACAACAAAGCCCGCCTTTTGAGGTTCTTTTTTATGTAAACGAATAATCTTGTTCATTTCAATAAGTATTTTAGAGGCTAATTTTTGACTCTGTATATCGCGGTCTTTTCTAGAGAAGTCAAGCAAAATTTCATTAAGATATTTGTCACCATCAATTAATGATTCTACTCCACCAAACTGGTCAACTATATTTTGTGATTGCTCCAATTGCTTTGCAAATTTTGTTGAGCCACCTTTGGCTGACAAGGTATAGACAGAAGCCCCTCTAGCACTTTTATGGTTAACAGAATCTGCATGCACAGAAACAAACAGAGAGGCATTATTTGCCTGTGCTATTCTAACCCTTTTGGTAAGCGACACGTAATAATCGCCTTTTCTACTCAGAATTGCTCTATAGCCCTTAGTTTTATTTAGTTTTATAGCAAGTTTTTTTGCAATTTGCAGAGTTATATTTTTTTCTTTTGATTTTTTGTATCCGATAGCGCCAGGGTCTTCTCCGCCATGGCCAGCATCTATTAGGATAATTTTACGTTTTGATTTAGATTTATTAGCATCAGAAGATGTGGGAGCTTGTACTTTTTTTATAGTTTTTGTTTGTTTTTTGTCGTATAAGTCTATCACTAGCCTGTGGTATTTGTATTTAGAATTTGGCTTTAAAGTGTAGCTTTTAACAATGTATTTTTGTTTAGTTCTAAAGAATAACCTAAAAACTTTACCCTCTCTCCTTATATTTGTTTTATAAATTCGTTTATCTTTAAAAAAAATCTTTTTAAATGTTTTATTTAGGAGTTTCGCATTTTGTACATTTAAATTTATATATTTGTTTTTTATGTCAATATCGTACTTTATTCCCTTTTCAACATCGATAACTATCCTTGTATGTTCAGGCGAAGTCCAATAGCGGAAATCATATAGAGTTGTTCTACTATCTGCATAGCAATTAATAAGACTTAATAAGGAAATTAGAAATACTGTAGTTCTAAGCATTGCAACAACCTTGACCCTTTCTCTGTATTGGCATTAAATAGCATGTCTCTATAGTTATCATTACCACTAATTGTAATGATAATATCAGCTTTTGGTATAGCTCCTTTGCCAAACTTTGGCCATTCAATTAATTGTATATTGCCATTATTTGAGTACTCTCGAACTCCTATATACTCTAATTCTTCAGGGTCTGATATGCGGTAACAGTCGAAGTGGTGTATATTAACTTTGTCATTTTGATAGCTCTCAACTAAGGTATAGGTAGGGCTCTTTACACGGGCAAAGCCATACCATTGAATAAGCCCTCTAGCTAATGTTGTTTTTCCAGCTCCAAGTTCTCCCTCTAGGTATATTACAGTTGAACTAATTAATTTCTCTAAACATGAAGCCAAATACCTAGAAATTGTTATTGTGTCTTGCTCTCTCAAATTTGATAGTTTCAAAACAGAATCCACATATAATAACAAAAAACTGATACAAGAATAAAGCCCTCAAGACGACTAATGATGTTATTTTTTTTGAAGTTGTATGAAACGAAAAACAGCATTGCTGTAAGTAAAAGCATTATAGGATAATCCCTACTAAACACTTCAGCTGGTACATTTGAAGGCTGAATAATTCCAGGTATAGCTAATACAGCAATGGTATTGAATATATTTGAACCTATAACATTGCCCACAACCATTTCAAATTGATTCTTAAGTACACTAGATATTGATACAGCTAACTCTGGTAAGCTAGTGCCTAGCGCTATAACTGTTAAACCGATAACCAGGTCAGATATGCCTGCAATTTTAGCTAGACTAGAGCCACCCCAAACAACTAGCTTGGCGCTAAATACCAGAACTGCCAAGCTAATAATTAGCATTAACCAGGTTTTGGTTATTTCACTCTTATTTACTGACTGTTCAAGCTCTTCAAATTCATTATGACTTTTATTTTTTGATTGCTTGAAGGTGTATAAAAAGAATAGAACTAATAAAGATAACAGAATCAAGCCATCAACCACATCAAGTCTTCGGTCCCAATATAATAGTAAACCAGCACAGATAGTAGCAACCATCAAGAAAAGCCACTCTTTTTTTATAATATCGCCATTCAATTTGATTGGCACAATAATGGCGCTTACCCCCAATACAAGAGCAATGTTAAATATGTTTGAGCCTACCGCATTACCTATACTTATTCCAGTATTTCCTTGCATTGCAGCTAGTCCAGATACCAACATTTCAGGTGCAGATGTTCCGAATCCGAAAATAAGCATACCAATGATTAGCGGAGAAATATTAAAGATATTCGCTACTTTTGCACCGCTATCAGTGAATTCGTCAGCACTCCAAATTAAAAGAGCAAAACCTAATATTAGTGAACCTAAAGGCAGTAGTATTTCTGTCATAGTCAAAATTGGTGATGAGACTTAAATGAGATTAAAGTAAATTGGATGAAATTATATCAGAGGATGAAATTATTTCAGACCCATAAAAAAAACTTGCCATTACGAGTTTAAAGTGGTTTAATAAGTTTGGGATTGATCTAATTCCAAATTTTTTAATTTTTCAAAGGTAAAAAATTAAATGAGCAGAACAAAATTTCTAGTTGGCCGTAGCGAACTAGATATGCAAGATAATTTTTATCCAGAAGATTTGCCGTCTGAATGGCGCTTTGATTATTATTCTGCAATGTTTAAAGCTCTATCTTTGCCAATAGATAGTGATGAGGATTTATTACAGATTTTTGAAGAGTTGGAAGAGTCGGATGAAGAGTTTGAGTTGATACTTTCCATTGATATAGAGAAATTCAATGACAGAAAAAAATTATCAACCATATTACTATCATTATCTGAGCATAAAGAACACTTTACTATTTATTGTGAAATAGAGGAAGAACCTTCGAAAGAGTTTATGTCAGCTTTGATTGGTTACAATTATTGTTTGAAATCACTTAAGCCTCTTGATATCAAAACGAATAAAGTTTTTGCCGTAAATCAACACTTATATTTTAATTATGTTCCTGTTTTTTATTCTGCAGTTGTATGGGATGAAAAGAAAATTCGATCTTGCTTAGAGGAAATATCTGAGATTAATTCTAGGACTGTATTAATTTGCAAAGATGCAGAAAGTGAAACTTTAAATAGAATTCGTATTATTTCAGAATTGTTAGGATTTTGAATGTTCTTATTACTAGGCCTTTGCATCAGGCCCAATCACTAAAGTCACTATTAGAGAGTGACGGCCATAATGGCCTATTATTTCCTACTCTTAAGATTAAGAAATTAATTGTTGATGTTGAAATTAATAATTATGATGCACTTATATTTATTAGTAAGAATTCTGTTAAATACGCAATAGAGCAAATAACATTTCCACAAAATAGAACGTTCAAAGTATTTGCTGTTGGAGCAGCTACAGCTAACAAGCTTAAAGATTGCGGGATTGAAGTTGATTGCCATCCTCAGGAAAATGCATCCAGCGAAAATTTATTGTCCACACCAATAGTCTCTCAGATGGAAAACAAAAAAATACTAATTGTAAGAGGTAAGGGTGGAAGGGAGACACTAAAGCTAGGTCTGTCAGCAAAACACAATTATGTAGATTATCTTGAAGTTTATGAGAGAACTGAATGCGAGGTTTCTGATGTCCATATAGAGTCTATTGAAAAATTACTCAATAATCAAAATAGTGTATTAACAATTACCAGCATAGAGAGTTTATTAGCAATGCTAAACATTGTAAAAAAAATAGACCATAATTGTCTTGATAAAATTAAATCTATGCCACTAATTGTTCTTAGTAATCGTATTAGTTATTTTGCAAAATCTGTTGGATTTTTACATACCTATGTTGCTTATAAGACAAATAATCACGGATTAGTTGCAGTAATTAATCAGCTAAAATAAAAACTTATAAATACCCTTGACATTTAACTTGATTCACGTTATTTTTTCTCTAAAGTTCTTTAGAAAAATATAAATTTAGGCGAATTTAAACAATAAATATACTTGAATTATCTTTCGGGGAAAATGGTAAAGTTAAGCGTATCAAAAGCAGCAAAAATACTTGGTATTAGTCGTTTCGAAATACAAGACCAAATTAATTGCGGAAAACTCCATACCCATGAAGGTTATGTAACCCCAGACAGTATTAGACTGGCTTATCCAGAAATATCCTTTCAAATCGAGCAAGACGCACAAATTAAAAAAATGCAAAAAATAAAAGACAAATCAGATTATCGAAATGGTGTAAATAAAACTGTTCATACCGAAAATGAGAGTGCACTTATTTCTGTGGTCGCATCTTTAAAAACCAAGCTATACAGAGAAGAGATAAAAAATAAACACTTCGAAATGGTTTTTAAGCAATTAAATGAGCGTTTAGAAAAGCTGAATGATTGTTGCCATTCTCAAGACAAAGAAAAGCTCTCTCAAATTCAAAGATGGATAGCAGAGCAAGCGCACTAATATAATAAAAAAATTATTATAATTTCTTTATTATATTCATAATAGGCTCAGACCGATTCATTGTATAAAAATGCAAACTATCTACACCGTTATCTATTAAAGTTTGGCAAAGCTTCAACACAACATCCTCTCCAAAAGCAAGTAGCGACTCTTTATCATCCCTATACAGTCTGAGTCTTTCTGTTATCCATTTTGGGATTTGTGCATCACACATGTTAGAGAATCTTACAATATTTGAGTAGTTCGTTATTGGCATTATTCCAGGTGTAATTGGAATATCAATTCCAAGTTTTTCGATATCATCAACAAACCTAAAATATGCATCAGGATTGTAGAAATACTGGGTTATAGCACCGTCAGCTCCAGCCCTAACCTTTTGAGCAAAGTTACTTAACTCAGTACCAATATTTGTTGCTTGAGGGTGAGATTCAGGATAAGCGGCAACTTCAATATGGAAGTAGTCATCATATTCAGACTTAATAAATTCAACTAACTCATTTGCGTATCTTAATTCTCCAGTATTTTGCATTCCTGAAGGAATATCACCCCTTAAGGCGACTACTTTATCTATGCCATTAGCTTTGTATTTATCTAGTATAGACTTTGTTATATTTTTTGATGCTCCAATACAGGTGAGATGAGGCGCTACACGAACTTTATTATTGTTTTTTATATCTATAACCGTCTCAAAAGTAGACTCTTGTGTAGTCCCACCAGCGCCATAAGTAACCGAAAAATATTCAGGGTTAATTTTGGATATTTGTTTAATTACTTGTTGCAGGTTGTCCTTTCCTTTTTCAGATTGCGGGGGAAAGAATTCGAAACTAGTTTTCATTGTTATTTGTTGAAATAAATTCAATTAAATTATACTTAAATTATACTTTCGCTAATAATTGCTTTTTCTGTATCAATAAAAAAATCGGGTAAAATACCGTCTTTTATTGAATAAATGCAGGAACAAATGGCAAAGAGTGATTATATAGAATTGGAAGGCGTAGTTAAAGAAAAACTTCCAAACACAACTTTTAAGGTTGAATTGGAGAATGGGCACAATGTTTTGGCCCATATCTCTGGAAAGATTCGAAAACACTATATACGCATATTGCCTGGCGATAAAGTTACTGTCGAGATGACCCCCTATGATTTAACCAAGGGCAGAATAACCTTTAGACATAAGTAAAATATCTTTGTATAAATAATTTAAATTGCCGCTGTGGTGGAATTGGTAGACACGCCGGATTCAAAATCCGGTTCCTTCACGGGAGTGACGGTTCGAGCCCGTCCAGCGGTACCAAATATGTATTATTGTGAAAGTAACTAAATTTGGTATGTGATTTGTTGGTTCATAATATGTTATGGTTTCTTTGTTTCATAATATATTTTGATATCTCGATTCATAATATATATATAATTTATCGTGGTTTATTTTCTAATTAGCAGATAAAATATAATTTATGGGACAACCTGAACTATTAGCTGAAGCAATTAACCTGACACTATTTGGTATGTGTTTTGTTTTTTTGTTTTTAACTTTGTTAGTTTTTGTAACTAAGATTATGTCTATTATAGTTCAACGTTTACACAAAAATCATAATGGCTCATTTCAACAAGATGTCAGTGATGAGGTTGATGAAAGAACTAAACATATTATTGAACAGGCTATCAAGATGCATAGAGGTTCATGATTTATGAAAAAATTTTTTAAGAGTATCGCTATGAAATCAAAAAAAAGTTTAAATACTGCACCGGTTGGTATTACAGAGTTAGTTCTTAGGGACGGTCATCAGTCATTGTTTGCAACAAGAATGCGTATCGATGATATGTTGCCTATTGCTGAGAAGATTGACAAAATTGGTTATTGGTCGAATGAATCATGGGGCGGAGCTACTTTTGACTCTTGCATCCGTTTTATTGGTGAAGACCCGTGGGATAGAATCAGAGAGCTAAGTAAGGCTATGCCAAATACACCTCAACAAATGTTACTTAGAGGTCAAAACTTGCTTGGATACCGTCATTACAGTGACGATGTAGTTCGTAAATTCGTAGATCGTTGTGCTGAAAATGGGGTTGGAGTTTTGCGTATTTTTGATGCCATGAATGATATTAGAAACCTTAAAACAGCAACAGACCAAACCATAAAAACAGGCAAACATGCTCAGGGCACAATCTCGTACACAGTCAGTCCAGTCCATACTAACCAGATGTGGATTGATATGGCAAAGCAGATAGAAGATATGGGAGCTCATTCTTTGTGTATAAAAGATATGGCAGGACTTCTGCAGCCTTATGTAGCTTATGACCTAGTTAAGGAGCTCAAAGCAGCAATAGATATCCCGATTCAGCTCCATGCTCACGCCACAACAGGTCTTTCTACAGCATGCATAATGAAAGCTGTTGAAGCAGGAATCGATAGGGTTGATACATCTATAGGATCTATGAGTATGACTTATGGTCATTCAGCAACCAATTCCGTTGTTTCTATTCTAGAAAACAGCCCAAGGAAAACTGGCCTAGATATGAAAAAACTAGAAGAAATTGATTTATATTTTAAGCCGGTACGTAAAAAGTACTACAAACTTGAGGGATCTCTAAAAGGAGTAGACTCAAGAATTCTCCTTTCTCAAGTACCAGGAGGAATGCTAACAAATATGGAGAACCAGCTTAGGGAACAAAATGCTACTGACAAGATGGATGAAGTGCTGCTTGAGATACCTAGAGTGAGAAAAGATTTGGGATATATTCCTTTGGTAACCCCGACATCTCAAATCGTCGGAACACAGTCAGTATTAAACGTTTTGACTGGTGAAAGGTACAAGACTATTACAAAAGAATCAGCGGGCATCTTGAAAGGAGAGTATGGCTCGACACCGGCACCAGTGGATAGCTCATTACAACAAAGGGTTTTGGATGGTGCTGAGGCAATAACTTGCAGACCTGCGGACAAAATAGAACCTGAAATGGATATTCTTGAAAAAGAGTTCGATGAGATTGTTGCCGATAAAAGCATTACCGTTGCCGAGAATAAAATTGATGACTTACTTACTTACGCATTATTTCCACAAGTGGGTATTTCTTTTCTAGAAAATCGCAACAATCCGTCTTTCTTTGAGCCAATGCCACAGCCAGAAGATGAGTCGGCAAAGTCAGACACTGAGGAAAGTTCATATACTGTATCCTTTGAAGGAAAATCGTATACCGTTGAAGTATCTGCAGGTGGAGAAGTAACATCGATGCAGTCTGCATCCAAAAAGGCAAATAATATAACCTCAGGAGCGGCAGCAAAGAAAATTGTTAGTGATGTATCGGCTAGTTCCGAAGGCGAAGCTGTTGAAGCACCTCTTTCAGGAAACATTTGGAAGGTAATGGTTGAGCCTAATCAGGAAATTACTGCTGGCGATGTTTTGGTAATCCTAGAAGCAATGAAGATGGAGACTGAAATTAGAGCTGCTAAAGATGGAGTTGTTTTGGATATTAATATTAAAGAAGGCGATTCTGTAAAAGTTGGCCAAACCTTACTAACTATTACATAAAGGGTTAATTAATAGCGATGGAACAGTTTAACACTTTATGGATTAATACAGGTCTTTACCAGCTAACAACTGGCCAAGGATTCATGCTACTAGTAGGTGCATTACTTATATATCTTGCAATAGTCAAAAAATTTGAACCATTGCTGTTGTTGCCTATAGGTTTTGGTGCAATCTTAAGCAACATACCAGGTGCAAATCTAGCAGTAGGAGATGGCATATTACATATTTTTTATGTGGTAGGAATTGAGTCTGGAGCATTTCCACTTATTATATTTATGGGTGTAGGAGCGATGACTGACTTTGGTCCTTTGCTAGCTAATCCCAAGACATTATTATTAGGCGCTGCAGCACAGTTCGGTATTTTTGCCACCTTACTAGGGGCTATCGGGTTAACTACATTAGGGGTTTTCGACTTTAGCCTTAAAGATGCCGCTGCGATAGGAATAATTGGCGGTGCAGACGGACCAACAAGCATTTATGTGGCATCTAAATTGGCTCCAGACCTATTAGGTGCAATAGCTGTGGCATCCTACTCTTATATGGCACTAGTGCCACTTATACAACCCCCAATAATGCGAGCACTAACCACCAAGAAAGAGCGGAAAATTGAAATGGTGCAATTGAGGGAAGTGTCGACTGTTGAGAAGATTGTTTTCCCAATTATGTTATTAATGCTGGTTGCACTCCTACTTCCTGATGCGGCACCATTATTGGGTATGTTTGCATTTGGTAATTTAATGAAAGAGTCTGGTGTAGTTGACCGATTAAGTGACACAACTCAGAACTCATTAATAAACATAGTAACTATTTTCTTGGGCCTTTCTGTGGGATCTAAATTGATGGCAGATAAATTTTTACAATTGGATACTATAGGTATTTTGTTGTTGGGAATGGTTGCTTTCGCGATAGGAACTGCCTGTGGATTGTTAATGGCAAAAATAATGAATGTGTTCAGTAAGCATAAGATTAACCCGTTAATCGGTTCGGCAGGAGTTTCCGCGGTACCAATGGCGGCTCGAGTCTCAAACAAGGTTGGACTAGAATCAAATCCTCATAATTTTTTGTTAATGCATGCTATGGGACCAAATGTTGCTGGAGTTATAGGTTCAGCTATTGCAGCCGGCATAATGATCCAGTTTTTGGGTTAAATAGTGCAAATATCTATTTTAAAGTCAAAAATAAACAAAGTAAGGGTAACTCATTGCCATAAAGAAAAAGATGACTGTTGCGAGATTGACGGTGTACTTCTTGATGCTGCAAATATCTCAAAATTTGAACAGTTACAAATAGACAATAGCACCAACGGTAGAGTCATTATTACTCACGCAATTCGCGGTAAAGATAATTCTGGAGTAATTTCTCTAAATGGGACGACCGCAAATAATTGTGGTGTTGGTGATATATTAACTATATCTTCCTATGCATCTTTAGATATAAGACATTTGAAAAACCATAATCAAAAGGTTTGCCATGTCGATGAAGGCAACTCACTAGTAAAATCTACTTAGGCTGCTTTAAGATGGCCACCTTCAAGAACTAATACCCTGTCCATTTTCGTTGCTATTTTTTCATCATGCGTGACGATTATTAGAGAAGACCCATGCTGTTGATTAAGGTTTATCAATAATTCTAGCACCGATGATGCATTTTTTGCATCCAAGTTACCGGTTGGTTCATCAGCCAATAGACAACTAGGGTTAGAAATTATTGCTCTTGCTATTGCTACACGTTGACGCTCACCTCCAGACAATTCAGATGGTAGATGATTTTCTCTATGCTCAAGTCCAATTGTTTTTGTAATTTGAGATGCTTTTTTGATGCAGGTTTCTTTGTTTATTCCCTGTATTAAGAGTGGCATAGCTATATTTTCAATTGCACTAAAGTCTTTTAATAGGTGGTGGAATTGGTAAACAAAACCAAGACTTTTGGCACGTAATTCTGTTATTTTTTCTTCATTTAGGGTTGCTAAATCATTATTACCAATATAGACTTCTCCGCTACTAGGCTTATCAATGCCTCCAATCAAATTCAATAAAGTAGATTTGCCGCAGCCTGACTGACCTAAAATGGCGATTGATTCGCCTTGGGAAACTTCAAAATTTAGGTTGCTCAGTATAGGAGTCTCTCTATCGCCGTCATGATAGCTGTACCTTATATTTTTGCATTTTATTACATTATTCATGGCTTAGTACTTTAGCAATATTTACTTTGCCTGCTCTAATAGCAGGATATATGGATGCAATGACAACAAGTACTATTGCCCCCAAAACAACCATGAGTATGTCGTTTATATGAACCTCAGATGGGAATCTATCGATATAAAAAACATCTTTAGGGAAGAACTGGAATCCTAGAACTGATTCTATGCTACTAACTACAGATTCAATATTAAGGGCAAGAGCAACTCCCAAAACAACTCCTACCAGAATACCAACTAAACCTATACTTAACCCTTGATAGAAAAATATTTTAACAATTCTTTTAGGGGTCATACCAATAGTCCTTAGGATTGCAATGTCAGATTTTTTATCTGTCACTACCATTATCATCATTGACACTATATTAAAAGCAGCTACTGCAATGATTAGTGATAGCACTATAGCTATCATTTGTTTTTCAAGATTAAGTGCCTTAATAAAGTTAGATTTTTGCACTGTCCAATCTACGCCATAATAACGGTCAACACCTAGACTAGAGACAATCTCACTAGTAATTCTTTTAGCGCTAAATAGGTCATCAAATTTCAAACGAATACCTGTAACTTTGTCATCCATTGAAAAAGTTTTTTGTGCCTGTTCAATATGTATAAGTGCTAGGCTATTGTCGTACTCATTAATTCCTGCTTCAAATATAGAGGATATAATAAATTGACTAATATTTGGCTGTAGGTAGCTATTGCCCGATGAATTTGCAGGGGTTAACAATGCTACATAGTCTCCTACACTTACACCTAGTCTAATGGCTAAACCTGAGCCTATTAACATTCCTGATTTACCCGCTATTAAATCATTATCATTAGAACTGTCTATGATTTTGGAGATGTTTTTTTCATATGAAGGAGATATGCCTCTGACAGTAACACCAAAAGATTTGTTATGAGTATTAAGTAATCCATATGCTTGTATATATGGAGAGGAGTCGATAACTTGAGGGTGTTTGTTAATTGAGCTTCGAACTTCCTCCCAGTCGTAAAGAATATCGCCAAATTCGGTTATATATGAATGAGAGATAGCACCTAGTATTCTTTCTCTTAGTTCCTTATGAAAGCCATTCATTACCGACAGAACTGTTATAAGTGTCATAACCCCAAGCACAAGGCCAATCATAGAGACCCCTGATATGAAGGAAACAAAGCCTTTTTTTTGATTAGAGCGTAAATATTTTGTTGAAACTTGAAATTCAATACCCATGATAATGATATTTTGTCATAATTAACACTTTAAAGGTCAATAAAAGAATGAATTGTATGTTTTATAATAGCTATATATGGAATTAGTATTTATATAGATTTTTTATTTACTTTCAACTACTTTATTGGTTATTTTTAACAATTATTAAATTACTATCAATTGATTAATAATATATTGTGAATCTAAATAAAAAAAGTTTATTAAGTTATATCTTGTTACCAGTTTCCGTAGTATATTACTTGCTGACTTCTTTCAGAAGGCTGCTATATCGTTTTAATTTTTTAACAATATACAATTTTGATATTCCTGTTATAGTTGTGGGCAATATTACAGTTGGAGGTAGCGGGAAAACACCTATAGTTATCGCACTAGTTGAACACTTCAAGGGTCGCGGTTTAAATATAGGCGTTGTTTCTCGAGGTTTTGGAGGGAAGCATGGAGTTGGTAGTTTGTATGTTAACCAAGAATCGAATGCTTCAGAGTCTGGAGATGAGCCGCTACTAATTGCAACTCAAACCAATGTACCGGTTGTAGTTAATACCAATAGAGTTCAAGCAGTAAAAGACTTAATAAAAGATTTTGATGTCGAATTAGTGATAAGTGATGACGGACTACAGCACTATTCAATGGGCCGTAAGATTGAAATAGTAGTTGTTGATGGAAAGTGGCGCTTTGGCAATGGCTTCTTTTTACCTTCAGGTCCTTTAAGGGAGCCATTATCTAGGCTCAATAGTGTAGATTTTGTTGTTAATAATGGGGCGATGCATCCTGGCGAGATATATTCTTCTTTAGTTCCAAAATTTTTTGTTAATGTTTTGACTTTAGAAAAAAAACCACTAGATTTTTTTCATAATCAGACATGCCATGCAGTTGCTGGAATTGGACATCCAGACAGATTTTTTGACACACTTGTTGATTTAAATATCGATGTATTGCCACATTCTTTTAAAGATCATTACTATTACTCGGAGAGTGACTTTTTATTTAGCTCCAATCATCCCATTATTATGACTACTAAGGATTGTGTAAAATGTAGGGAATTTGCTAACGACAACATGTGGTATTTATTAACTGAAGTAGATATTAGCGAAGATTTTTTAAACAAACTCCAAGAGAAATTATGATCGATAAGGATCTATTAAAAATATTGGTATGCCCTAAGAGTAAAGCTCCATTAAAGCAACTTGGGGATGAATTGGTTTGCGAAAAAAGTGGACTAGCATATCCTATACAAGATGGCATACCTGTGCTTTTAGAAGAGGAAGCACGGAAACTGCACAAGAAAAAATAATGGATTTTTCTGTTGTAATACCTGCACGATATGGCTCAAGCCGTTTGAGAGCTAAATTATTGTGTGACATACACTCTAAGCCACTTATCCAACACACCTATGAAAACGCATTAAAGAGTAATGCCTCTAGAGTCATAATAGCTACAGATGATGATCGTATTTTTTCAGTAGCTAAAAAATTTGGTGCAGAAGCTTGCATGACAAAAGAATCACACACCTCAGGAACATCAAGAATAGCAGAAGTTCTGGAAATATACAGTATAGAGAATGACCATGTTGTTGTAAACTTGCAGGGTGACGAGCCTATGATAAGCCCAGAAGTAATCAATCAGGTTGCGGATAATTTGATAAAAAGTGATATGCAAATAGCAACTCTTTGTGAAAATTTAAAGAGTAAGGGTCAATATCTAGACCCTAATTGCGTTAAAGTATTGTTTAATAAATTTAGTAAAGCGCTATACTTCTCAAGGTCTCCAATTCCCAATTTTAGAGATGATGGTGATTTTAATGTTGACCTGTGTTATAAGCATATAGGGATTTATGCCTATAAAGCAAAATTTATAAAAGAATATTTAACAATGCAAAGTTCACCATTAGAGCAATCCGAAAAGTTAGAACAATTGACAATTCTTGATGAGGGTTACGATATTCATGTTTCTGTTGCATGTGCACCAACCGGCATTGGTGTAGACACTCAAGAAGACCTAGACAATGTTATAAAAGCGCTAGCAAAGTGATTTTTTCTAGTTGACAAAGGTTAAATATAATTCACTTTTGTAATGCGTAAATTTGATAGCTAGATAAATTAAACCCAACAATAATGCAAGGTATTTTCTAATATATTTCCTATAAAATGCCCATTTAAATTCAAATCAAAGGATTACTAATGAAAATATTATTAAAAGCACTCAGGCAGGGGTTAGGTAGAGTTGTAATATTCATTGATTGGATATTTTCTCCCAGGAGAGTAAAGAGAAATGAGTCTTATCAAACTGAGATTAACGAGCAAACGCAGTTTATAAAGTTATACCAATTTTATGCATGCCCTTTTTGTGTAAAAGCTAGAAGAGCAATAAAAAGACTTAGCTTGAAAATTGAAGAGCGTGATGCCCAAGAAGGGAAGTATCGCGAAGAACTTTTGAACGAAGGCGGGAAAATAAAGGTGCCATGCTTAAAGATTATTGACGGACAAAAAACTACCTGGATGTATGAATCTTCGAATATTATTAAATATTTAAATAATCGTTTCAGCTGAATTCTTATATTGACATGATCTATGTAGAAGGCGGCACCAAAACACAACAAAAACTTGCAAAAGACTTATATTACTTTTGCTCAACAGAGTTAGATATAAAGAAAAAGGTGGATATTGATTTAAGGATTCTAGACCTTGAAAAAGCACAAGCATGGACAGACCATGAGGGCAAAGGTAAATTCTATTTAGATATAGAGCAAGACCTAGATGAAGATCAATTTATCACAGCTTTTTGTCATGAAATGATTCATGTTATTCAGCACCTTCGTACAAAACAGGTAAGTGAAAATGAGGCATATAAGTTTGAAAAAATATTGTTTGATAAATTTAAGCAAAACAGAGTAAATGGATAACTTGATTCCTGCCTTAATCTTTTTCTTTGTAATGGCAATTACTCCAGGCCCTAATAATTTTATGATTATGTTTTCAGGCATTAATTATGGCTTTCGAAAAAGTCTGCCACACTTATTTGGCATAATCTTGGGCTTTCCAATATTGATTGTTGGTATAGGGCTTGGATTAGATGTTGTTTTTAATCAGTTACCTTGGTTACAGGAATTAATTAAGTATGTGGGGGTAGCTGTGCTTATTTATTTGTCCTATAGAATTGCAACGACTAGTAATGAATCTAAAGCACACAGCAAATCAAAGCCGTTAACATTCCTTCAGGTAGTATTATTTCAATGGGTTAACCCAAAGGCTATAGTAATGACCATTACTGGTATAAGTGTGTATATAAACAGTGGAGATGTCAAGTCCCAAGTGCTGACATTGGCTGCAAGCAATATTCTAGTAACCGTTCCTAGTGCAAGTGTTTGGCTGTTTTTAGGTCTATGGCTCCAAAAATTATTAACAAATGATGCCCATATTAAGTTATTTAATAAGGTAATGGCGTTGCTATTAATAGGCTCTATAGTGCCAATATTTATTTAGGCAAATATTGCTTTAATTGAGATAATCTTTTTTGTAGCTCATCTACAGACCCTGCATTAACATTTATATGGCCTATTTTCCTGTCTTTCCTTTCCTTTTTGTTGTATAAGTGTAGATGAGTGTTTGGCATTTTAAGGACCGAGTTTGTATCACCGGTTTTGCCAATTATATTAACCATAGCACAACAATTGTGAATTGGAGTTGTGTCTCCTAGAGGCATGCCAGTTATTGCCCTGATATGGTTTTCAAATTGGGATGTTGTTGCTCCATCTATAGTCCAATGACCAGAGTTATGAACTCTTGGCGCTATTTCATTTACTAGTAATCCTTTATCTGTCTCAAAAAATTCAATAGTCAAAACCCCTACATGGTCGAGCTCATCTAATATTTTCCGCATATATTTCTCTGCAATATCTTGAATATTATGGTCTATTCTATTAGCTGGTGCTATTGTCTTTCTTAAGATTCCATTGTGGTGAATATTTTCAACTAGTGGGTAGTATTTATGGTCGTTATCAATTCCCCTGACAGCAATCAATGAAAGTTCTCGTTTAAAGCTTACAAAGCCTTCTAATATTGACTCAACTCCATTCATACTATCCCAAGCCTTATCAATCTGACTATCACTATGAATGACAAACTGACCCTTCCCATCATAACCATTAGTTGCAGTTTTTAATATAGCTGGAAACCCTATATTATTAAGTGCCAGCCTAAGGTCATTTAATGAATTAACTTTCTGGTTAGGAGCGCATGGAATGTTTAAGCTATCAAATAACTTTTTTTCACGGCAACGATGTTGCGAGATGAAGAGAGATTTTTCACTCGGAAATACCTTAACATTTTTGCTAATATTTCTGATAATTTCTACATCAGTGTTTTCACTCTCATAAGTAACTACATCAGCAAAATTCATTATTGATTCGGCACTATTTTGGCATTCGTTTTCATTAAAAACTAAACCAAGCATTGAGGATGGCTCGTTATTGCTTTTGGTTGTAAATCCAAACTGATGATTTAATGGGTAGCCACTAAGGGCAAGCATTCTGCCGAGTTGTCCAGCACCTATAACACCTATCTTCATTTAATTAACAGGGTCTGGATTGTCTAGCACTTCTTGAGTTTGATTTGCTCTAAATATAGCAACTTTTTCTCTAACTTCTTCATTTTCATTGGCAACAATTTGTGCTGCCAAAATTCCGGCATTTTTTGCTCCAGCATCGCCAATAGCAAGAGTTCCTACAGGAATTCCTGCCGGCATTTGCACAATTGAAAGTAGAGAGTCTTTTCCACTTAAGGCTTTAGATTGAATAGGAATACCAAGAACAGGAACAATAGTCTTGGCGGCGACCATGCCAGGCAAATGTGCTGCACCTCCAGCCCCAGCAATTATAACCTTTAAGCCCCTTGCCGATGCATTGGATGCATAATCAAACATAAGGTCTGGAGTTCTATGGGCCGAAACTACTTTGACTTCATGTGGGACACCGAACTCTTCAAGAATTTTTACTGCATTTTTCATGGTAGGCCAGTCAGATTTTGATCCCATGATAACACCAACTAATGGCGACATAACTACTCTCTGGTAAATGTATTAACGAATAATTATACTTATAAATTGCCTTATAAGGATAGTTTGAAGTCAGAGTGCAGAAATGGCAAATGACCGGTATTTATTATAGTTACTGGTATTCCTTGGCATTCATACCAGTAACTTAATTTTTTAGGAACGAGAACGTCATTTTTCCCTAATATTGCCTGAATAGGAATTGACAGATCTTTAAGTTCATTACTAACGTCTGTCGAATAAAGTATTTCCAAACCTTGTTCTAGTGATGATGGGCTTGCTGGGTATTCATCAATTAGATTGCTTAGTTCTCTAAGTCGACTCTTTTGAGTAGTTTGAAGGCTAATAAATCGCTTAAGCCCTTTTGATATATCAGCTTGTATAGATTCAGAAAAATTCTTAAAATTATTTATATCTATGCCATATTCCCAGTTAAAACTTTTTATAAAGTTAGGGGTAGATGCCACAAGAATTAGATTTGATATCTTTGACTTGGAAGCAATATTTATGGCAATGAGGCCTCCTAATGACCAGCCAAGTAGTATCGGATTTTCTGGCAGTATGTTTATAATTTCATTGCACCATTCATCAATCCCCCCATCAACATTATCGCTCCTCCCATGACCTGGAAGGTCAATTAGGGTTATCTGGTATTGATTTTTATATTTATCAATTACTCTACTAAAAAGCGCCGAACTAAATCCCCAGCCATGCAACATAACAAGATTAGGGCCTGTTCCAATAGTCTCGCTATATAACATCTTTTGTCGATACAAGTAGTTGCTCTATTTCATTTTTTGAATGCTCGGCACAAATAGTTATTCTCAATCTAGCTGTGTTATTAGGTACTGTAGGTGGTCTAATAGCGCTAACATAAAAGCCCTTATTAAAAAGTTTTTTTGAAGCAACTATAGCTCTTTCATTGCTGCCAATAATTATTGGTTGTATTGCACTTAAAGATTTAGATATTGGTAAATTTAACTCTAAAGATAGATCTTTAAAGAAAGCTATATTTGATAGTAATTTGGCCTTTTGTTCGCCTATTTTAATTAGCTCAATGCTTTTCATTATAGCAACACATATTGCTGGAGAAATAGCTGTTGTATATACATATGGCCTTGATTTTTGTATTAAATATTCAATAAAATCTTCTTTGCCAGATACAAATGCACCCATAGCTCCAGCAGCCTTTCCTAGGGTGGCCATATATATTGAATTTACAGGTATATTTGGCTCAATAATGCCAAAGCCGTGAGCATCATCTTGCATCATAATGGCATTATTGCCTTGTGCTAATTTTTCAATAGAACTTATATCGGCTTGATCTCCATCCATACTGAATATATTGTCAGTAACAATTAACCCTTGCCCAGATTGTTTAGATATTTTTCTCTCAAGTGACTCAATATTATTGTGTATATACCTTTGTAAGGGCAATCCTATTAAATGGTTAGCGTCAATCAAAGAAGCGTGGTTCAGCTTATCTTGAAGTATCCAATCTAGGTCATCTCTAAGTGCTGAAAATATACCAATGTTTGCTGTATAGCCTGTAGAAAATAATAACACCTTTTCTTGGCCAGTATATTCAGCTAAAGAGTTTTCAAGCTCATTATGAGCAACAGAGTGTCCACTTACCAAGTGCGATGCACCTGAGCCAACGCCATATTTATTAACACCTATTTTATACGCCTCTTTTACAAGCTTATGATCAGCCAAAGAAAGGTAATCGTTAGAGCAAAAGTTAATTAATGACTTTCCATTAATAATAATATGATTACCTGATCTAGTCTCTATAACTTTTCTGGACCTATATAGGTGATTTTGCTTTAAATTATTAAGCGGTTTAAAAAAATCCATAGCCACTATTTTAATGCTTGTTATGTATTTGTTAGACTAAATGCAATAGTTTTGAGTATTATAATTTTGCATAATAAATATTTATGTAATAGTGCTGGTATGATGTAATTCAAGCGTATTTATTGGAGCGGCGATGACTTATTTTTATTTAGCAATAGCTATAGTGGCAGAAGTTATTGGAACTAGCGCATTGAAGGCTACAGAAGGTTTCACAAAATTCTGGCCAAGCTTAACTGTTGTTGTTGGCTATGTTCTATCTTTTTATTATTTGTCTATTGTGCTTAAATATTTCCCGATTGGTGTTACTTATGCCATTTGGTCAGGGGCAGGGGTAGTTTTGGTCGCTATTATAGGTTTTTTGTGGTACAAGCAGACACCTGATCTTGCAGCAGTTATAGGCATGGGTCTTATTGTTGCAGGAGTAATAGTAATTCATGCCTTTTCAAAAACTGTGGAACACTTATGAGTATAAAGCCTAAATGCGCAATAGTAACTGGAGGGGCTAATGGTATAGGAAAATCTATATCTCAAAAGCTAGCTGAAGAGGGCCACTCAGTAGTGATAGCTGATGTTAATGAAGATGACGGCATGAGTGTTGCAAAACAGATAGATGGTTTTTTTGTTCATTCAGATTTAACAGACCGAGAAGCATGTAAAAATTTAGTTGAAGCTGCCTACAAAGAATATGGAAGCGTTGATATATTAATTAATAACGCTGGCTTTCAGCACATATCTCCAGTAGTAGAGTTCGATGAAGATAAATGGGAACAAATGATATCATTAATGCTTACCGCCCCATTCCTACTGACTAAATATGCCTGGCCATTTATGAAGTCAAATAAATGGGGCAGAGTGATCAACATGGCATCAGTTCATGCACAGGTTGCATCACTGAATAAGGTGGGCTATATTTCTGCTAAGCATGGTTTAATAGGTCTAACTAAAACTGCCGCACTTGAGGGTGGTGAATTAGGAATTACAGTTAACGCAATATGCCCATCTTATGTTAGAACACCACTCGTAGATAATCAAATAGCTGCCCAAGCAAAGGCTCACGGAATAAACGAAGACGAAGTTATAGAAAAAATTATGCTAAAAACAATCGCAATAAAGCACCTCATTGAACCGAATGAGGTGGCTGAGTTGGTGCGTTACTTGTGCTCAGAAAGCGCTAAATCAATAACAGGATCTAGCTTAAATATTGATTGTGGTTGGACTGCACAGTAGTCTTTTTCATTATTCTTACCGCAAGGAAAGATTGCATAGAGAGTATAATATCTCGTTAATTATTTAACCTGAATTATCATGAAAAAAACATTCAGTTTTTCACACCCGAAAAAGAAAAGACCTAGAGTGGTAGAAGCAATTAAGTATGAGGTTAAAAAATACATAAAGAGAGAGCGCAATAAAGCACTACCAGAGAATGTAGATTATTGGGATTTCGATTGTCGTTATGGTGCTGACGAGTTAACTTGCGCCATGATACATGTCTCTGAAATTAATAAGGTTATCTCTGAAGCCAATGTAGAGGGTTTGGATACTTTTTTTCTAGAAGTTCTAGTAAAACCAGGAGTTAGAACTAAAAAGCCTAAAGAAGAAAAAGAAGCTGAAAGTTTCTTAGATTAAGTTTTCCATCGGCGATGAAGCTGAGGCGTAGGCCTTTTTCATCATTCTGCCAGCAAGAAAAGACTCTCTTCCAGCGACCACAGCGTGCTTCATCGCGCTGGCCATTAGGACAGGGTCTTGTGCATTAGCTATAGCGGAGTTCATTAATACACCATCACAACCTAACTCCATTGCTTTTGCAGCATCCGATGCGCAACCTATGCCTGCGTCTACCAGCACAGGAACGTTAGCCTGTTCTTTAATAAGTTTGATATTTGCAGGGTTACTAATACCTTGACCAGAACCAATCAGAGATGCAAGAGGCATAACGGCAACACAACCAATCTTTTCTAGCTCTTTAGCAACGATTGGGTCGTCATTTGTGTAGACCATTACATCAAAACCATCACTAACTAGTGTATGTGCAGCAGATAGTGTCTCTACGATGTTTGGGTATAGGGTTTTTTCATCACCTAGCACTTCAAGTTTTACTAAGTTACGACCCTCTAACAATTCGCGAGCTAGGTGACAAGTTCTTACAGCGTCTTTTGCGTTGAAGCAGCCAGCAGTGTTTGGAAGTATTGTGTATTTATCAACAGAAATGACATCCAATAAACTAGGCTCATTTTCGTCTTGACCTATATTGGTTCGACGAATTGCAACAGTTATAATGTCTGCTTCAGAGGCCTCTGTGGCCAATCTTGTTTCTTCTAAATCTTTGTATTTACCGGAGCCAACCAATAAACGAGAGTTATAGGTTTTTCCTGCAATAATTAATGGTGAATCGTTCATAGTTGTGATAAATTTATAACATTATGTGTGTAATGGCGGAGAGTGAGGGATTTGAACCCTCGATAGGGGATAAACCCTATACACCCTTAGCAGGGGCGCGCCTTCAGCCACTCGGCCAACTCTCCAAAGAGAGAACATTATACGCCAAATTATTTATTGTTTGAATCGCTGTTAAGTGTTAATTATTTAAAAGCCGTAGATATAATTAAGGTCTATTTTTTGGTACTGCTCTTTCGGATCAAGTTTTAGTCTTACTTTACCCCAATCTCCCTCGAGCTTAAGCTTTTGTTTTAAAGCTTCGACCTTCTTTTTGGCATTAAGTATCATTTCTTCAGTACTATTCCAGTTGCCTTTAGAATTCTGATTATTTTCTAAAGAATTTAGTCTGTTCTCATAGTATAAAATTTGATTATAAACACTCATAGTTTCAAGATTTATATCGGAACTATTGATGCCTAATTTATAGCGTATCTCAAGGTCTAGCAGATTGATATTTATGTTGATTAGCTTATCCTTAATTTCATCGGATTGACTTTCTGCATATATATTTTGCGTAACCAATAACGAAATACAAAAAATAATATTACAGAGATGTTTAATAGTTGTCACTGATGGGGTTGATTGAAAGCTTAATATGTATCATTGTAAACTATAAAAAACTAAAAGGTGGCTAATATATATTAGATATATCTTCTGATTAATCAACATTAATTATTTCAAAGTCGTGAGTAATATTAGCAGTCTTAGCAATCATAATAGAAGCAGAGCAATATTTTTCAGCAGACAGGGTGATAGCTTTTTGAATCTTTTTATCGCTCAATTGTTTACCTTTGATAATAAAATGTATATGGATATTGGTAAAAACTTTTGGGTAATCTTTGGCACGTTCACTAGTAATTTCAGCCTTACAGTCCGTAACCTGTTCGCGCATCTTTTCTAGGGTTGAAACTATATCAACAGTAGTACATCCACCGACACCCAAAATTAGCAACTCCATAGGCCTTATACCGAGGTTTTTTCCACCAAACTCCTCTGGCCCATCCATGACAATTGAGTGACCGCTTGGGGATTCACCTAACATCATCATTCCATCTATCCATCTTATTGTTGTTTTCATGAAAAAATCTCCTGTAAGGCTATTCCTGGGTTATCTTGGCGCATGAATGCCTCTCCAACAAGGTAACCATATATTTCATTAACGCGCATTAATTCAACATCCTGTTTAGTCAAAATGCCACTTTCAGTTATTACTAGTGAGTTATCATTTATTTCTTTAAGCAAATCAATAGTAGTTTGTAATGAAACCTCAAAAGTACGCAGATTCCGATTGTTTATTCCAACCATAGGTAAGTTCAATTTCAGGGCTCTCTTTAACTCATCTAAATCATGCACCTCAACAAGAACGTCCATTGACAATTCTATAGCTAGGTTAGATAAGTTTTTTAATTGAATATCGTTTAAACATGAAGCGATTAACAAAATGCAGTCAGCATTGATCGCCCTTGCTTCATATACTTGGTATGGGTCAATAATAAAATCTTTCCTTAGAACGGGAATATTTACAGCCTCTCTTGCATCAATTAAGTACTGATTGTCGCCCTTAAAAAAGTCTTTATCTGTAAGGATTGATAAACAAGTGGCTCCTCCTGATTCATAGCTTTTAGCGATATCAATAGGGTTAAAGTCTTTTCTTAGTACGCCACGAGATGGAGAAGCCTTCTTGATCTCCGCTATAACAGCACTTTCTTTTCTTTTTGACTTATTATTTAATGCTTCATAGAACCCCCTTGTAGGGAGTCCATATTTTGATTTAGCTATCATATCATCAAGGGAAGTATTATTCCTGCACTCTTCTATCTCTATTTTTTTACGGGCAATAATTTTTTTTAAGATGTCGGGCGTATTTTCCATAATTGGGTATTTTATACTTAGGATGGTTAACTAACAATAAATTCATCTAAAGTGTTTTTTAGTCAATTTGTATAACGAAGATTGTATATAACCTATAATTAGTAGCAAAATAATTGGGACAAGATAATGAAATTATTAGACTTTGAGATTGGAATCGAACATCCATTTTTTTTGATTGCTGGACCTTGTGTTATAGAGTCTGAGTCTTTAGCATTAGAAACCGCTACCTACTTAAAGAGAGTGACCTCTGATTTGGGGATTAATTTTATTTATAAATCTTCCTATGACAAAGCAAATAGGACTAGTGCTAATAGTTTTCGTGGCTTAGGAATAGAAGAGGGTTTAAGGATTTTACAAAAAGTTAAAGATGAGGTTGGCGTCTCTACTCTTACAGATATTCATGAGGACAGCCCACTTGACGAAGTGGCTTCAGTGGTAGATATGTTGCAAACCCCTGCATTTTTGGTTAGGCAAACCAACTTTATTCAGAATGTTTGCAAACAGGGACTGCCAGTTAACATAAAAAAAGGACAGTTTCAAGCGCCATGGGACATAAACAATGTAGTAGAGAAAGCTATTGCAACAGGCAACAAGCAAATAACTGTTTGTGATAGGGGAACTTCTTTTGGCTATAACACTCTAATTTCAGACATGCGCGGTCTTTCAACAATGCGTTCAACAAATTGTCCGATTGTTTTTGATGCTACTCACTCAGTTCAACAGCCGGGAGGGCAGGGAAGTAGTTCTGGAGGACAACGAAATATGGTTCCAGTACTCTCAAGGGCTGCTATAGCTGTAGGCATTTCAGGTTTGTTTATAGAAACTCATCCAGATCCAGATAATGCCATGAGTGATGGCCCAAACTCTATGCCAATTGACAAAATGAAAGAGCTATTATCAACTTTGAAGGATTTGGATATAGTAACCAAAAATAATGGATTTTTAGAAAACTATATATAGTTTTTGTTTAATTTATAGAGACAAAAAAATATTTTATTAGCTTTGTTTTTAAAACTAATTTTACTAATTGGGATGCAAATTATAGAAACAATAAAGTAAGTCAAATCGTAATCTAATGATAGTAAAATTGCCCTTATTAATCAAAGCCTTATATTTTTCGGCTGATTGTAATATATAACAAATAAAAAAAATATGATAAAAATAGCAGTATCAGGGGCATCTGGAAGGATGGGCCAAACAATCATCGAGGCAATAGGCCTTTCTGATCAAGCAATATTAGGTGTTGCAATTGATTATGGCGATAGCTTGGATGATTTTATCGATAGTTTCGATGTTCTGATTGACTTTACTAGGCCAGAGGCAACAATTGGATATTTGAATAGTTGTAAAAGATTAGGAAAATCGATGGTAATTGGTACTACAGGTTTCGATGATGAGCAGTTAAAATTAATAAACAAAACTGCTACTGATATACCTATAGTTTTTGCTCCAAATATGAGTGCTGGAGTAAACCTAACTTTAAAGTTATTGGAAAAAGCCAGCAAAGTGATTGGAGAAGATTCAGATATTGAGATAGTTGAAGCTCATCACAAGCATAAGGTAGATTCTCCATCAGGAACAGCTCTTAAAATGGGAGAGGTTATTGCTAATGCATTAGGTAGAAATTTATCTGAATGCGCAGTATATGGTCGCCAGGGTATCGAAGAGCCTCGTGATAGAAAAACTATTGGGTTTTCTACAATTCGTGGTGGAGATATTGTGGGTGAGCACACTGTAAGTTTCTTTATGGAGGGTGAGAGAGTAGAAATAACACACAAAGCCTCATCAAGAATGACTTTTGCCAATGGTGCCATTAGGGCCTCATTGTGGCTAAAAGATAAGTCAAAAGGTTTATTTACAATGGAAGATGTGCTAGGTTTGGAGGATATATAGATGCTCTACGCAATTATTGCAGAAGATATTGAAAATTCATTAGAGAAGCGCATGTCTGCGCGTCCAGCCCATGTCGAGCGATTAAATTTATTAAAACAAGAAGGGAGGCTAATAGTAGCCGGACCACATCCAGCAATCGATAATAATGAGCCGGGTCAAGCAGGTTTTACAGGCTCATTGATAGTGGCAGAGTTTGATAGTCTTGAAGACGCAAAATTATGGGCAGAAAAAGACCCATTTGTGGAGTCAGGAGTCTATGAAAAGGTTACCGTTAAGCCATATAATAAAGTATTACCTTAGTATTGATAATTTTTTATTGAATTATTATTGATAAATGTATTCAATTACAGCATAATCCCACGAGTTTTTTAGTTAATACGAATTACTTTTAAATCAAATAGAATGATCACTATAAAAAATCTATCCAAACATTTTGGTGGCATCAAAGCTGTTGATGGCGTTGATTTACATATTGATAGAGGCTCAATAACAGGATTAGTTGGCCCTAATGGAGCCGGAAAAACAACCATGTTTAATCTGATAGCTGGATTATATCAGCCTACAGAAGGAGAGATAATTCTTGATGGTGAAGATGTTACTGATCTAACCTCTCATCAACTTTTCCATAAAGGCCTTCTTAGAACTTTCCAGATTGCACACGAGTTTCCAACTTTAAGTGTGCTTGAAAATTTAATGATGGTTCCAGCTAATCAGTTGGGAGAAAGTATTGTTAATACCTGGTTCAAAAGAAAGCAAATTCAAGTAGAAGAAGATGAAAATCAGAAAAAGGCAGAGGAAGTCATAGATTTTTTGAGTATAAGTCATCTCAAGAATGAGAGAGCCGGTAATCTTTCCGGGGGTCAAAAAAAATTACTAGAGCTAGCTCGAACTATGATGGTAGATGCTAAGGTTGTTCTATTAGATGAGGTCGGTGCCGGTGTTAATAGGACTCTACTTAGACAGATTGGTGATGCTATATTGAGGTTAAACTCAGAAAGAGGCTATACGTTTTGTATGATTGAGCACGATATGGACTTTATTTCAAGGCTTTGCAATCCAGTTGTTGTTCTTGCTGAGGGCCAAATTCTAACGAGTGGAACACCTGATGAGATAAAAAGTAGTGATGCAGTAATTGAAGCTTATTTGGGTAAAGGAATTAAAACCGGGGTAACTCAATAATGGCTTATCTTGAAGGGAATAATTTGGTTGCTTCTTATGGAGTAGTTCCAATACTACACGAGTGCTCAGTTGGTGTTGAAAAAGGAGAGCTTGCGGTAATTGTCGGTCCAAATGGAGCTGGGAAATCAACAGTTATGAGAGTGCTTTTAGGAATGTTAGAGGCAACCTCAGGTTCAGTTACTCTTGATGGTAAAGATATTTCTATGCTTTCAACACAAGATAGGATCAATCATGGCTTAGCATTTGTACCCCAAACAAAAAATGTGTTCCCATCAATGACAGTGGAAGAGAATCTTGAAATGGGTGGGTTCATTAGGGAAGATGACATTAATAAAACCATAGATGAGGTGTATGAGCTTTTCCCTATCCTCCATGAAAAACGTAAACAATTAGCAATGCAACTTTCTGGTGGCCAAAGGCAGCAAGTAGCATTTGGAAGGGCTATGATGACAAAACCTTCTGTTATGCTTTTAGACGAGCCTACAGCAGGAGTATCACCTATAGTAATGGATGAAATTTTTTCTAATATTCTTGACGTTAAAAAAGCTGGTATGGCAGTTCTTATGGTTGAGCAAAATGCTCAACAAGCACTTAATATAGCTGATAAGGGTTATGTTTTAGTTTCTGGAAGAAATGAACATACTGGAACAGGGCGAGACTTAATCAATGACCCTATTGTAAGAAAGAAGTTTCTAGGAGGTTAAATGTCTGAATCAATTGACATTATTAACGCATTCGCTCTTCTTACTAATTTTGTAATTCTCCCAGCATTATCTTATGGCTCTCAATTGGCTTTAGGGGCTTTAGCGGTAACTTTGGTTTATTCAATCCTAAGGTTTTCTAATTTTGCCCAGGGTGATAGCATGGCTTTCGGAACCATGCTTACTATAATAATTAGTGGATATATGATTAGTAGAGGATGGACAATAACTGGCGTGCCAACTGCACTATTAGCAATTCCAATGGCATTAATTGGGATGTCAATTTACTTACTTACAATGGATAGATTGGTTTATAGGTACTATCGCAAAATAAAGGCTAAGCAGAACATTATTGGTATTACAGCATCAATAGGCGTTATGTTTGTTACTGGAGGTATTGTTAGGTTTGTATTAGGAGCCTCTGCCCAAAGGTTTGGAGATGGCGAAAGATTTATTTTTTCAGTTAGAGAGTTCAAAGCATTTACTGGTCTTGAGCAAGGCATTGCGCTTAAAACTTCTCAGTTTTTAACTATTACTGTTGCAATATTATTAGTTTCTTTTTTATTTTATTTCTTACAAAGAACTAAAACTGGAAAAGCCATGCGCGCTTATTCAGATAACACAGAACTGGCTCTTCTGTCTGGAATTGACCCAGATAAAGTAGTACGAATAACCTGGCTACTGGTAGCTCTTTTCACAACGATTGCTGGGACACTTTATGGATTGGATAAAGGATTTGCGCCACAGCAATACCATTTATTACTTTTACCAATTTTTGCTTCAGTTATCGTTGGCGGTATCGGCTCACCAATTGGAGCAATTGCAGGAGCTTTTTTGGTCGCATTTTCAGAGATACTTCTGACTTATGCGTACAAGAAATTTTTAATATATTTACTGCCGCTTTCTATGCATCCAAATTCTCTAGTTCAGCTCATTGGTACAGAGTATAAATACGCAATCTCATTCGTAATTTTGGTGATAGTTCTTATAATTAAACCTACTGGGTTGTTCAAGGGTAAGGTATTAGATGAATAATATAAATAATGTCTGGGAGTTATATAAGACACCTATAAGCTTTGTTATTATGGGATTAGTGCTTTTATTTGTTGGATTCAATCAGTCATGGGCATTAGCACTTGGGATTATTAATTTGTCTCTAATTTCGGCTATTATGGCTCTTGGCGTTAATATTCAGTGGGGCTATGCAGGATTATTTAACGTTGGAATTATGGGTTTTGCTGCCTTAGGAGGTGTAAGTGTAGTTTTGATTGCACAGCAGCCTGTCACTGAAGCTATAGATGCTGGTGGAATGAAGATGCTTTTCTCATTGATCTTTGGTGCAGTAACGATTATTGTTGGAGTGTTGCTTAATAGGAGAGGAGTGAACAAATGGTTGACAGCTCTTATAGTGGTTATTGGCTATTTAATTACAAGGTATTATTTTTCTGAAGCTGCAGGTT
>FUWD013179591.1_pt1 | contig 48165 bp, 63 predicted proteins | sample 1063281 | NCBI WGS metagenome assembly FUWD01 (sample SAMEA79048168, study PRJEB19326) | metagenome | biome: marine | reverse complement strand
TTTCGATTTCGATTAGTATCCTAGAATCAGCTTGATCTCTGTCAGACTGACCAAACCGTCGACAATGTCAACCGAACCCAAAACTTCGTCAAGATCGTCCGATAGAATCAACGAGCCACAATCGACGGTAGCGGTAACGTAGTGGGATTGGATGTAGCGAATCGCTCGGTTCAACTCAGTTCTTGGTTGTTGGGTTGTTCGCCATGCGTCAGTCTGGAACATTGTGTTGCTTTCGTTTGTGTTCGTTTGTGTTCGTTTCGTTTCTGCCAGTGAAGTCTAGACTTGGTTTCGGTAGTGTCAACCGATTTCTTTATATTTTTTTGGTTTTAGCCCACAATCAACAGATTGCTGAACCCTGTTGTGCGCTCAACTGCAGCAACCGAATCCGCTGCAGAACCCGCTGCAGTACCAACGTAGTTTGCGACTACGCTGGCAAGGTTGAAATCGCTGGCAATGAATCCGTTCAACAATAATGTTGCAATTATCGTCTTGGTTGTTGCGTTTTTCACTGGTTTGCCTTCAGTTGGTTTTGGTTTTGGTTGGTTTGTGTTCGGTGAACTATAGGTTCTGTTTCGGTACTGTCAACTAACTTCTTTACATTTTTTTGGTTTGCTTTCGTTTGCTTTCGTTTCGCAGCATCGGCATCTGAACCAGCTTCAGCTTCAGCAGCATCGTCGTCAGCTTCAGCAGCATCGGCATCTGAACCAGCTGAAGCATCGTCAGCATCGTCAGCTGAAGCATCTGAAGCATCTGTAGTATCGTCGTCAGCTTCAGCATCTGAACCAGCTGAAGCATCGTCAGCTGGTTGGCGGTTGCTGGTTGCTGGTTGCTGGTTGGCGCTGAAATATGGGTTGCCGAAATATGGGTTGCTGAATTGTGTTCGTCTGGTTGCAAAAAGCATGGTACCATGGGTGTTTGTATAGTATGCTGCATACCATGCGTTTTACAAAAAGCATGGTATGCAGCATACTATGCTTTTCCTATAGTATGCAGCATATGCTGCATACTATAAGGTATAGGTGTCTGTGGCCCCATACCCTTGGTATAAGGTGGTTCGTCTTTGTTGGTATACAGTGTAGTAAGACTTAAAATGAAGAAAAATGAACGTTTTGAGAAATTTTGCATAATATCATGGGTGTGTAATTTTTTTTGCTAGCTCGGGGTACGTATTACAACATTGCAATTCGCTAAGTTGGCACCCTAGCCTATCATAGGTGCAAGGTGAACGACACCCATCACCATACCTATGCAGGATACCATACAAATTTATTTTGAGATTATTGCTTGACAACAAACCAACCGAACCTATACTTCCGACAACACAAACCAAAAGAAACTTTGAAAATAAACTTTGAAATATTGCTTGACACCAAAGAAACCAAGACTAGACTACCGATAGAAACAAAGAAACCATGTTAACAATCAAAGAACAAATAATCAAAGAAGGCAAATTGTTGGCGGAACTCGAACCCACAAACCAGATTTTGAAAAATGCTCGTGATTGGTGGAAAGCCGGCGCGTGCAGCCGGTATCCGAACGAAGACACAGACGTGTTGCAAAATCTGGTGTCAGCAGTCTGGTTTCTTACACGACACCAAACAAACGAAAACTAGACTACAGAAAGCGAAACAATGACAAGAAAACTGACCACCAACGAGGTTAAGAAAATGAAAAAAATCAAAGCAACATACGGATATGTCATCACCACCACACCGGGTCTTATCGAGGAAGGCGAATGGCGAATACTCGCCTCCGGAGTAGCTAGCGGCGAAGTGGTGAAAGCAGCCAGCGGCGACGACGTAGCTGTCTATCCGACCCGCGAGCTGGCAGAGGCCGCAATGATGTCGCTTGTCCCCGCAGGCTCGACAGCGTTGGGATACGCAGGTCTCAGTGTGTCTCCTGCTACGCGGTGGATGCTATCCGATACTCAAGTAGCGGATGCTCGCAGAAACTAAACTTCCCACAGAAAGACAAGAATCATGAGAACGAAATTAAACACAAAAACGAGCTTACTCGAAAACGGATTGATCGTTTGCGATCAATGCAAGTGTGATGATGACAACGTACAAACACGGTTGTGCTTAGGCGACACCTATTCGGGTGATGTTTGCGACCGCTGCGGAACCGAACCGAACCTACACTGCCGATAGAAAGCTAAGAAACAATGTACGATCACGAAACGCGCAAGCGAATCGAAGTTGCTCTAAAACGAGCAAAAGAAGCTAAGCGAAACCCACCGAAACAATACAGGGCGCAAGCTTGGCGAAAAATCGGAGACATTATTGTCGCTGATTCCAAAAACAAATAAAGAAATATTGCTTGACACCAAACAAACGAAGACTAGACTACCTACAGAAAGCGAAACAATGACAAGAAAACTGATTACAAACCTAGGGGATGCCGATCCTATTGAGCATGGCGGTTTCTTCGTCTTCGAAACGGAAGACGAAGAAATTAGAATTGAAATGTGGGTACAACAGGACGAAGAATCAAGTAAACACCTTGTTTACGAATTTGACTGTGAACGGTGTACGTACGGGAATGGTGTTCTGAGCGATAATAAATCCCATCCTGAAATTTCGGCTTGGTTCGGAAAACCAAAAGACTTAGAAAGACTTGCCGATTGTTTCGGAACTAGTCCGGCAGAATTTATTTTCGATATTTGTTCCGACGATCCAATTCGTCGCGCCATGGCATGGCGAATGGTCGGGGAATATTTTGGGTACGAAAATTTGGATTCTGAACCGCTGAAAAAAACATCGGCAGAACTTAGAACTAGGTTGAGCGAACAAGAATAAGGGGAACACAATGAAACCAGACGACGATAAACAATACCAATATATTCTTTGTTCCACCTGCGGGGCACGGGGCTTACCCGAAGACTTTCAGGACGGTTCGGACGAATGTTACCGCTGTAATTGGCCAGATGGAATAGATGGAAACGGTCATTCGCTGGTTAAAGAGCGAAAAGGTGAGTAATTGGATGGTGTAACCTGAATTCAGGTTACAGCTTCGAAAGACTTACGACTACGAATATATTGGAACAATCGGTAACTATGAAACATGAAATAACTGTCAGTCAGAGTGATGGATTTTTCTTACCACCGAACACGGTTGTATTGAGTTTAGACCAGTTGAAGAAACAAACGAAATTTGGTGGGTTGAGAGTAAAAACCCGGCCATGGAAGTATTTTGGTGGATTTGATGCAGTCGCATTATCCCGCGAAGACCATAGCATGGGGCGAAACTTCGGAATCCGGATTTGCGTTAATGGAAAAATGGCATAAAAACCATCCGGAAATCGAAAAAATTTCGGGGGCGCATGAAAACCAGTTTAATCCGTTTTCTTGAAAGAAAAAAATGAAGATTTTTAAGACATTGGAATTGGCAAAAGCAAGCGTAGATTGTAATTCCATTTGCACTATTTGCGGAAATACAGCGGACGCACCTTTTGTCAATATCCAAAGTGGTCATGCTTGCGTCGCAATAATCCACGACAATCACGCCCATGTGGGTTTACGCACAGAATTAGTCCGTAAATGGCAACAAACCAAACACCCGCGTCCAACTGGTATTGCTTGGTCTGGAATGGTAAGTGGTCGGTAACAACACAAGTTCAACCTTAATCCGGGATAGGTTCCGGGATTTTTTGAATTAACCCGAAAGGATTGAGACCATGACTGTTGAAGAGACAAGCGGCCTGAACAAAAGACTGTTGTCGCAGGTCGTGAACCAACTGGTTGCGCATCCCGAAACGCACAATCAGTCTAGTTGGCACTGTGGCACCTCACACTGCGTTGGTGGGTGGTCTCAGGTGTTCGCGCACGGAACCGAGGTTCACAAGTATCCGGAAGACTCGCACACGGATGCCACCGCACTGCTGGGATTAAGTCTAGCGGATGCCGTCTGGCTTTTTGATTCCCGCCGCACGATTTCGGAGATTCACAACTTCGCGACGATGCGGATTGCCGATACCGACAGAGACGTATACGGCAGAGACGCTTGCGGCTACGACCGAGACGGCTACGACAGATCCGGCAGAGACCGAGACGGCTACGGCAGATACGTATACGGCTACGGCTACGACAAAGACGGCTACGACAGATCCGGCCACGACAGATCCGGCCACGACAGAGACGGCAGAGCGTTGCCTCTGATTGACGTTGTCGACGAATCGGGTCCACATAAATAGCACAAGTTCAACCTTAATCCGGGAATAGGCACCGGGTTTTCAACTGGTCAGTGAGACGGCCAACACGATGCCCAAATCAAAAACGTATTGTTTTCAAGTAATGTATGGTTCGCAATTTCTTGATTCTGTTTGGGTAACCAGTGGCGTTGATGCTTGCTACCAAATTTCAGAAGAGTTTGACGTTCCAGCAGAACAGCTTTCTGCAACCCGAGTTTGAATCTGGTTTTTAGTTACTCCACTCCACTTTTCTGGCAAACAAAGAAAGCCAACAATGAAAAATCTTCAGTCCCCTCACATCCACTTAAATGGTACCAGTAAAAATGAGCTTCTCGATAACCTTTGTGACGCATCATGTGCGATGGAAGACGCAATTGAAGCCCTGAAACCGAACGTCCCAAACGGGCGCGACTACTACCCTCTGGGACCCGAAGCGATGAAGCTGGCACGGAATCAACACGATGATCGCCTTAAACGGTTGCACGCTATCAAATCGGAACTCGATTATTTGGCGGAAGCGGTTGCCGATCAATAGTCTTGGAACGACCTTCGCCTTCTACCGGGAATAGGCACCGGGACTTTTTAATCACGCAAACCAAAGGTACTAAAAATGAGCACTAACAAACCAACAGTTTCCGAACTCCGAACCCTCATCAAAGACGCAACAAAGCCTAGTTCTGTGGCGAATGGGAAGCCTGTTTTCCGGCTACCGTGTGGGCAGCTGGTAAGTAAAGCAAAACTAGAACAACTGACCATCGAATGGAACAGATTGAATAAACCAAAAAATACGATTTCCACGACAATCTGGAAGTTACAAACCGAAAAATTGCTAAGGCGAAACGCAAAATTAGAAAGTATGAAAGCCGAACACAGTCTGCAGGAAACCGACTAAGTGGCCAACGCTGGTTGGTGCGAAGAAACAAACTGTTAGCTTATGCTGAAACAATCGAAAAATAATGATTGACAACACTGATTGAGAGTCTACAATACCAGAGAACAAACCGACATTCACCAACAAACTGAAAGCACAACATGATTGCTGAAACTACCGAGTCAAAAGTTGCAAGAGTTATTGAAGAAAGTATTCCTGAGATCGTAATGCTTCCGTTCCCTCCCACCTCAATTCGATGGTGGCGACCAACCACATTATGGGTTTTGGAACAAAAAAACAGGAAATTGCATACAATCGTTTGTGTCTAAAGCAGGTTATGAAATGACCAACCACGACGATTATGTGGCGCTTGCGTCAGCTGCAATCGACGCGATGGGTGACGACGGTGTTGTATCCGCCCATTGGACGGAAACAAAATCGCGATCTCAGGCTACTATCATTGTCTCACCGTCAGATGAGGCGAGAATCGAAAAGTACCGAATTGGCGGCAATGATTCGATTTTTCCCCGACTAATCATTGAAGCGCCGTTTGGCCGAACGTTCAAGATTCGTGGAGGATTGTATAGAGACGCTTGTGCAAACTTAGATATCCCTAGACTGGCGGGGGTGTCATTTGAGTCGACATTGCGACACACCAGTCAGCTACGAACACGAATGAGCGAACTGATTGCTGTTTGCGAATCGTCGTGTGACTTCACCCAAATGGGTGAAAAATTGACGCAAATGAATGAAATTCCGGTTATGATCGCTGACGCTTTGGCAGAACTGTACCCGATTCCAGAGGACGCGAGTGAAAACACTAGAACCAGAGCCAGAACCCGCGCGGCAGCAATTTACTCGCGGATTCATTCCGAGCAACTAAAACTGGACGGTAAGGTTCGCACTGACGGCATTAGTTCTCTGTGGCGACTAACGCAGGCAATCACCGGCTACGTTCAGCACGACAAGAATCGACGAAAAGGAATGTCTGACGTTGACCGATCGATTATGTCGATCAATGACGACGAAACGGCCAAAGCTTGGTCCTACGCTTCCAATGCCATGAACGCATAATAACAGCCAGAAACCGGGGAAACCCGGTATACGGATCAGGTCCGTACTGACGAAGGCCAGAGAAACCAATGACAATATACGAATCAAAAGCGGTTAGTTGTTTCGGTTTTCCGATAGACCCAAACAAACCAATGTTGCGTTCACAGGTAACAGTTTGCGCGCAATGGGATGAAACCGGTAGGTTTCGATTAGTTCAGGCCACCAAGCCGTTGAAAGAATCAGAAACGAGTTGGTTTGGACGGGTGTTCTACCTGCCCACAGATGACGCGGGTGAGGCGGAATACTTCTGTTCTGTTTTTAATTTATTAGCTCACTCGCCTCACGGTTCGTGGGGCAAACAAAGAACTTTTGAGGTTGTAAAATGAATCAGAAAAAAGTAAAAGTCGTTTTGACCGTCGCGGTGGCGAGTGGATTTCCAAAAAAAATCAACTGTTTTCCGTCACACCTGCCCCCTTTCGTGATTGCGAAAGACTACGAAAAGGGGTCAAATGAAAAGGTTTTGGCCGTTACAACTATTGATTGTGACGGACGGGAAAGAAACTATAATTTCACAGCCATGGTTGTAAACTAATGGAACCGCACCAAATAGCCAAAATTTCGGAACACAGCCATCAGGCAGCGTTTTTCTGTTGGGTGTCCCAACAAATAAATGCCGGTTGTTGGCCGTTGGAATGGCTGCACGCAATCCCAAACGGTGGCGAACGAAACAAAATACAGGCAGGGAAACTAAAAGCGGAAGGGGTTCGGGCAGGTGTAGCTGATACCTTTTTACCGTTCCCACATGCTGGATTTTCTGGTCTATACCTAGAATTCAAAAAACCGGGGTTTGAAACCCGAAAGAACGGGGGACTAAGCGAGAAACAAATAAGATTTAAGGATTTTGTAGAGAAAGTAGGTTTTCGCTACAAAATCGCATACAACTACTTGCAAGCAATCGAAATAACGATAGAGTACCTTTCATAACACCCATTACACCCATTACAGAAAAAAACAAAATGTCACAACTACACGCTTTTCATGCAACCGGCGCAGCATACCTCACACAGGAAGCCGGAACCGGACTCTTCAATCTCGGTCTGATTGAAGTGGACTCGGAACAAACGAATCCACAGAACGGAAATGAGTACCTATGTACTCTTACAGCAGCGGGGCACATGGAACTGAACGCACAGGTTCCAGCCGCACCACCTGTTCCGGTCCCATTCGCACCAACACCTGTACCGGGACCACAAACGGAACCGGCACCGGCACCACCTGTTCCGGTTCCATCTGCACCACCGGCACCACCTGTTCCATCTGCACCACCTGCACCTGTGTCGACGGTCGCAGTCGAAAGTGGTATTGCCGTGCCTGCAATCAAACGCGCAGGTGCGGGCGGTGGAGGTCGCACAGCCAAACCCAACCCTTACCCCTTCGACGTCATGGAAATTACACAATCATTTCATCTTGTTTTACCGGAAGACAAAGAAGAAGCTGAAAAAGTATCGCGAAAACTGTCAGTGCTCGTCAGCAAAGCGAACAAGAATAGCCGCGTGCCAGCGGTTCCGGCACAAATCGAAAAAGTAGTTAAACGACGCCAGAAAAAGGATGAAGATGGCAACCCGATTCTTGACGAGAACGGGAAAAAAGTAGTCGAAAGTTATCAGGTCGATTCGCAGGTAATGCTTCAGACAAAATTCTTTGTGTCCAGAAAAGTAGGCGCAACTGATCCACAGGGCGAAGGCGTGCGAGTATTCCGAATTGCAGCGGAGTAAAACAGCGTTGATTTGTGCCGAGAATGGCTATTCGGATGGTGATTGCAACACGGTTGAGTATTCTTGACCAATAAAACCAGCTGCGGGTTCAAGTCCCGCCAAATCAATTTTAACACTACACCCAACCCTAACAATAAAGGATTTTCATGTTTGAAAATATCAGCCATTCGTTTGTGACGGCGTTGGTGCAAAGCGATCCTAGGGGAAACAACGTATTAAAAACCGGTTTTGATATCGACTTAAAGGGTTTAGTTCCCCTTACAATCAAAGAGCTTCTTTATGATTGTTTGTACAAAAGACAATGGGTGATCCGTCCGGGGATAACTGTAAAATCCGAAAAGCCAATTTTCCCGATCTATCAAGGGACCACGGTAGATGGTTACATCCACTTCAAGTTTCCTACCGACTTGGTCGTCACCCTAAGCGATTTTTTGGTTATTCGCTTAATCGACATTAAACTAACTGATTTGATGTTGTCTGTAGAAATGAACAAGGCAATTGCGGTTATTAAAACTTGGCCAGATGTTCATTTCGATTTGTGAGGTTTGAATGCTAACGAAAAAAGAATTGCGAGCCTTTCAACGAAGCTTGAAAGGTTCGTTCGGTTGGCAAACAATGAAACATCAACCTAAACACAATTTAATTCAAATCATGCACAACTTAGAAAAATACGTTGACGACAACTATGAAAACGTAGTTGGAACAGATGACGAAATGTTTCTGCGTCTAAACAAATTAGCTTGTTTAGATTTCACGAAACTCAGAAGCCAAAGTCGTGTGTTATCCTTGGAAGAAATGGTCAATGTGACGCTAAGCAACATCCAGACTAAGCGTTACAATGACGCTGGTTGGTTTAGGCGAGCATTAAACCTGTTTGTTTATCTGAGATACGATAAACAGGCAAGACTGGTACTAATTGAAATTTACAAAATTTTGCTAGAATCAACAAATGCTTAAACTCAGATCAACTAACGATAGTGACGTTATCCTTGAATTGTTGCGTCATTTTAAGGCCAAACAAGGATCTGCCAAAGCAAGGTTGATTTGTGAGACGGCAGAAGACGCAATGCGAGCAACGAGAAGTTATACGGCTAATGAGAGACCTACCTTTGCACAGGGCGACAAACTCGTTCTGACTCGCATCAGAAAGATCGTAAAAAGTCAACACGTCAAAAGTGGTTTTCTGTTTGGCTTTATTTCGTCCTACCTCGCCGGTCGCCTAATCGATAAAATTATTGATTTAGTAGTACGTTGGGTTTTACAGAGTCACTCGGAGTAGAGCATATCACCGCTGACAACAAAGCACTTGCCATTAGATTGGAACATTGTTTTTGCTTGCAAGGGCGGTACTTCCATCAACTCCCCGGTTTCTATCAACGTTTTCAATGTCCTGCGAATGGCCGCAATTGGCCCAATACGGTCACTGACGAAAACTTTCTTTCGTGACAGTTTCGTGACGATATAAGCCATTGGTACAACGAATCGATCGTACATGGTGTCGGTTATATAAGTAACGTCTGGTCGGGAATTGAGGTAGGAACCTAGTAGTAGCTTCACGTTGTTCAATTGTTGTTGCTCGGTGTTATTGCCAGTCAATCCACCGTCAAATCTAAGTTTCATTTGTTCGACACTGCGAACGATGAAATTTTCGGCCCAGGCAAAACACTCGCTGTCAATCTCAGGCTGATAAGGATTTTTACCCACAGCTAGCACGGCTGCTATTCGCAGCGTTTTCAAGTGCGCCCGGTTCCACAGTTCTGCGGATAACCCGGAATCAACGGAGTTAATTTCGTCGTCTCCCCGTTGGTCTAAAGCTTCACTAAGCTTTTTCGCCTCGGCTGTCATACCGACCGGGTAACGTTGGTTGGCTTGTAATAAGCCTTGCACAATGGAGACCTGTGTAGCTAAACCTTCGATTAGCTCGGCAACAGGTTGTATTGTTGACCCCATTGGGTTAGAGCGTGGTCTAGGCCCTAAGTATTCCATTACACAAAATCGGGGTAATAATCCCGAATTGATCATTGTTTCGTTGACATTGTCATAAAACCAATCTGGCGTACTTTCACCAATCATGGTAAATGCAGGTGATGAAATGGTCTGAGTATTACGTTCAGCATCAGAATAAGCTGTGGGCATCAATTTGTCTGTAGCGCCGGATTTGTTGTATAAATCTAGCATAACTTTTTGCAGCATTAAATCCGCGCTGTTTGCTCTTTCCGAACAAATAGTTTTAAGCTTTATTCCAAACTCGCCGAACACAGAAACGAAGGATTTGGTTGGGTGGTCAGTCAGGTATCTCAGCAACGCCTGACCACTAGCTAAGTCACCCGGACCACTAAAATCCAGAATGGTTGGGCAAATTTGCTGGACCGCAAATAACAGTTTATTTATTCCTTTCGCCATTTCCTCTTTGCCTCTACCTGTACGGGCTAAGAGTAACATATACAGGTTTAACCCTGTGCCAGAAACATTGTAGGCCCTACCTGTAATTCCTGACATTAAACCTAGTGCGGCAGTTATTGCCATTTCTTGAACAGGTTTATGGGATTGTTGAAAGACAAAGCTTGCGATCTCACCAGTTAAACCGGGAGGTACGGACAACACACCTGTTGGAGCATAAACGTGTGATGGCTTTTGGCTAATTTTATTAACCCGTACAGGTTCCGGTAATTTCAATTTACTAAAATCGATTTCTGGCACCAAATTATCAAAAGAGCGAGAAACCATATTACCCACATAATCTTTACGTTTGGCCTTATCTCTTTGGCCTAAACCTGACTGTAAAAACATACGTTCCACCTGATTTCTGTTCTGCGTATAAAACGCTAGAATGTCAATCAATGCGAAGTCAGCTCTCGATTGGTCACCAAAATGGTAAGTGTGGAAATCGCCATTCCAGAGAGATATGAACTTCTGGCCATTTTTCGCCCCAGAAGCTGAGTTGTAGATCTCTAAATCTTGGTGTCGCTCAGGTGAGTTTATTTTGCTGATTTGGAAGTTGTCTTTTAGGGAAATCCCGCATTCTTCCATTGCGGTTTCAATCAGAGTCTGCGCGTAAACAACCGGTTGGCGGTTATAAACTTTACCCGTCATTGTCATAAATCGTACATTTGAGTAAAATTCAAACGGTCCTTTTCTGCGACCTTTCTTTAGATCGGCCTTTACGATAACATGTAAACCTTTACCTGATGGCGATATCTCCGAATAGGAATTCAGAGTATCTTGTAAAGCTACTTGTTTTTTAATTAAATCTGGATCGGTGGTGTGATCCAGATCCACTACGCAAAACGGATCGTTTTTGGATAAAATAAAACCAATCCCATCGTAGTAACCGTTTAGGCTGTTTGCGATCGTAAAACTTGACCATGTTGCTGGATTTGTAACACTAGCTAGCCGACCATTTTTTGCATCGTAGGGTACTTTGGTTGGTTTTGCATCACCCCGATCTTCGTATTTCCAACACACCCAACTTTCGAAGTGCTGCATTTCACGAGGTATATTATCTGATATCATCCGTGGGAACCTAAATAGAAAAAGAAGAATTGAATTATTTTTTGAACAAAGGTTCCTCTGACAGGTAATTGTATAAAATCTCAACAGTTATCACACCGGGGTTACGACTAACCCCCGCCTCTAAATCAGATAACCAACTAATCCCGACACCTGTATCGTGGTTAATTTTTGTTAAGGTGAGTTTTCGGTGTCTGGCAGACAGCAATCGTCTTGTTCGTTCGAGTAGACTTTCCATTTTTGCTCCTAAAAAAGAGGGGATTCGGCACCTTAACAGCCAAACCCGCTCAAACCTAGTCACATTTCGGTATTTCGAAAAATTTTCAAAATTTAGAAGATGAGAGGTTGATCCATCTTCGCCTGCCGCTAAGATTACAGCATCTAACACTTTCCAACACTTTCCAACATGTTTTAGGGAACATCAAAAATGACTTTATTGTCACCATCACCAGCTCCTGCCCCAGCCCCTGCCCCAGTAGTTGACACTGAGGCAACGCTGACAGAGTGGTACGCGATTACTCGCCAGATTGCCGAGTTGAAAACTCGCGAAATGACGCTAAGGAAAACCATCGAAGCGAGCACGTTCTTCGATCAGAGCAAGCTAAAAGGAACTCAGACAAAAGAACTTGGTGCAGGTTATCAACTGAAATTAGTTCGCCGCATTACAACAAAAGTGGAGAACAAGAAAAACGAAGCCTTTGACGCACTTATAAAATTACGGAACCTTGGTGGTATATCGATTGAACACGCAAACGATTTGTTTACTTTCGACGCCAATATGAAAACAACTGTGTATAATCTACTCAGTGATGAAGAAAAATCAATCATTGACCCGATAGTGACCACCAAGCAGGGGTCACCGGATCTAAAAATAATCGAACCGAAAGCAAAAAAATGACGATCCAGCTAATGTCGACCAACACCGTAGGTGTAGTGAATCACTGTGTGATCTACGGTAGAGCAAAAAGTGGAAAAACTCGATTGATACCCACAGCACCCAACCCCGTTGTTTGCAATTCAGATAAAGGATTATCGTCAATTCGGGAGTTCGATATTCCCTTTTTTCCTGTGAACACTTACAATGATTACCTTGCATTCGAGGCAGCAGCACATAGCGGTCAATTCGACGGGGCAACGGTTTTCATTGACGACTTAACAGAAGTCGCCGAAATGCTCTTAACCGAAGAGTTGCCAAAACACAAAAACGGATTGCAGGCATATGGGGCGCTAAACATCGAAATGTCCAGAGTTGTTCGATTTTGGCGAAATTGCACGAGATTAACAGCGGTTTTGATTTGCAAACAAGATAGAATCAAGGATTATTCAACAGGTGGCGTGATCTATGCACCTATGATTCCGGGTCAGGCGATTCCGCAAATGCTCCCTTACCTAATGGGTTCCGTGTTTCACATGGAATCCTATACAAACCCGGCAGATCAGACCCAAACCGAAGTGTTGAGGTGCAAACAAAATGCTCAATACGAAGCTGGTGACAGATCGGGTAAACTGAATGAATTGGAATTTGCGAATCTCACGAACGTGTTCGCAAAAGTTATGTCGTAAGTAAGTATGGTATGTTACCATACGTTTGATGAACTATTTAGTTAAACAACTGAAAGAAACGCTCCCATGTCCGAACTACCAATTGCTTTTAATCCAACACAGGTTGCACCAGCTACAGGATCGGTTGGTCAATTACCAATCTCTGACGATAAAGGCCACGTCGTCATTATTACAGGGGACGAAATTAAAAACACAGCCTCAGGCCAAGGCCAAATGTTGGTGTTGCAACTTGCTGTAGTGGAAGGTCCGTGTACAGGTCAAACAGGTGCCCATCGACTAAATTTGACGAATGCGTCGGAAGACGCTGTCAGAATTGCGTTAAGTGAACTATCAGCAATTTCTCACGTTGTAGGCTGGACACAGGCTTTGGAACAAACAGACGTGTTGCACAACAAACCCTTTCGTGTTGTTGTTGGATATCAAAAGGGAGAGGAGGATAAAGGTTACACGCAAATCAAAAAGTTTTTGGATGTAGCCGGTAACGCACCGGGGTCAAACAACCAAACCCCGTCAATCGCACCAGCTCCTGCTCCTGCTCCTGCACCAGCTCCTGCTCCTGCTCCTGCACCAGCTCCTGCACCAGCTCCTGCTCCTGCTCCTGCTCCTGCTCCTGCACCTGCTCCTGCACCTGTGGCATATGCTGCACCAGTTGCACCTGCACCTGCACCACAACCGGCACCTGTGGGATATGCTGTTCCAGCACCAACGCAGGGTTTCCCTCAACCTCAACAACAACCTCAGTACCCTGTGCAACAGGTGGCATATGCTACTCAACCTCAACAACTTCAACAACCTCAACCCCAACCTCAGTACCCTGCGAATCCTGTGAATCCAGCAGCAGCCCCTTGGGCGCAACCAACACAGTAATACAGAAGACTGTATTGGTCGATAGCCAACTAGATAGGTTTGTTATCCCTAATAACAAGTTTACTCTAGTTGGCTTTTTTTATGCTTAGACTATCTGAAAACGATTGCCCCCAATGTTGTAACGTAGGGGAATTACATTGTCCTACGTGTTTAGGGGACGGTTGTATTTACTGTATTTGTGGTTACGTTTTATGCCAGTGTTGTTTGGGGTCATGTAGGTTAAATGAAAAAACTGAAATATCTAGTAGTGAACAACAATTGTATAACGTACTTGAAGAGTATTTGGTGCCCAACTTTCGATCTGATTATAGCTGATCCTCCCTTCAACATCGGTCAAAGTTACGTTCATTACAACGACAACTTGTCCACAGGTGAGTACAACGCATTCACCAAAGAATGGATTATAGCTTGTTGGAACAAACTAAAACCCGGTTGCGCAATGGTTTTGCATGGTTCGGTTAAATCCAGCAGGGTGATACTCAAGGCCTGTTTTGAAACACAGTTAGATACGTTTATTGAAACGGAAATCAACTGGGCTTTCAATTTCGGGCAATGTACTTACAATAATTTCATAGAAACACATTGTAGGGCGATAGTGTTGAGGAAACCCGGATCTAACAGAAAGTGGTATTTGACCGGCAACATGACGCCATCTAAACGCTTGTTAATGGGAGACAAAAGAGTTGAAACAAGCAAACACAAGGGTATGATCCCTTACGGTACAGTGTGGGGATTGAAGACCCAAGACTGTATCACATTAGAACCAATTGAAGGTGAAACCAACTGGGGAAGAGTGCAAGGTAATAACCATGAACGGAGAAAAGGCCACCCAAATCAATTACCTGAAGTTTACATATCTAGGTTTTTATCAGCGTACACCCTACCTTCGGATTTAGTATTCGTTCCTTTTGGGGGAAGCGGAACCGAAATAGCGGTTGCAAAAAAAATGCAAAGATCAGCAATAACGACAGAAGTTAGCCCGTGGGCTTGTGCATCCATCAAAAACAGATTAAGTGAAATACAATGACTTTACCTGATTACAAAAATTCCATAGATCTTCGTCAAAAACTAGCTGAGACAATGGAAGTTGAAATTGACGACGCTTGCGAGAAAAACGCAGACAAGTGGAAATCTCGCAGATTGGGTAGCAGCCAAATAGGTTTGGCTTGTTCTCGCCAATTGTGGTACGGGTTCCGCTGGGCAAAAACTGAGGTTATCGGCCAAGCCGGTAGACCTGCTGGCAGAGTGTACAGGTTGTTCAATCGGGGGCACAGAGAAGAACCCTATTTGATTGAGTACCTGAAAAACATAGGGTGTCGGTTTTTAGAACCCGAAAACGGAGAACAACACACATTCAGTGATTTTGGAGACCATATTGTAACCAAACTTGACGCTATTGGTTACATGCCGTCCAAATTCGGAATAGAAGATAAAGTATTGTTCGAATTCAAAACAGCAAACCTAACCAACTTCAACAAAATGCAGAAAAACGGAATAATAAAAGAACAACCCAAATATTGGGCACAAGTCAATTTTAGTTCTCTGTTGGCAGATATTGATTGGATTTGTCTTGTCGTTGTCAGTAAGAATGACGATGACATCCATATCGAATTTCATCCCAGAGACGATGAATTCGCAGGTCAGCTGGTTGATAAAGCTAAACATGTTGTGGCCGCAACAACACCACCTCTGAAGATCTCACAAAGCGCAACCAATTTCGCTTGCAAATGGTGCAGCTATGCGAGTATTTGCCACTACGGTGAAAAAGTAGAACGCAATTGTAGATCCTGTGTTCATGCCGCACCTGCCGAAAATGGCGAATGGGCTTGCACGAACATGCAGTTCAAAGAAGCCATGGGTGAAAATTCTTTTTTGATTATACCCGAAAATGTCATACCCCAAGGTTGTGAGTTTCACAAGGGTATAGAATGATGAATCCCCCTTACGCAAGAAGTCAAAGATGTTCGTACTGCTGGGGGACAGTGGCTGCCGATCGTGATTTTATAAGTGGTGAGATTCGTAGTAAAGTGAAAGACCCCATCCAATGCCCCACTTGTAAAACACCAATGGGTGTGCGGGAAACCGCAAAAGGTGAGTGGCAATTTTATTTGAAAGAAGATCCAACGTGATAAAATTCTTGCAGAACTTTACGGAAATAGTAGAGGAAGACCTTTCGGAAAAATACCCTTGGTCGATTATAGCCTGCGTTGCTTATACTGTTTTGGCTTGGCCTTTGTATTTAATTCTTCCGTTATTGAAAGCCATTCAAGAGGTTTACGAATCCGAATAATTCACACTCCAACCAATTGAAATAAAAAAACGTGATTTACCCAAGACCTTATCAAACGGAATGCGTGCAAAGCATATACGACTATTTTATTCGTGGCGGTGAAGGAAACCCTTTGGTTGCTAAGCCCACAGGTACGGGCAAATCTCTGATTCCTGCAATGTTTGCAATGCGAGCATTGCAGGAATTTCCTAACCAGCGAATTCTTGTACTGACCCATATAAAAGAATTGATTACACAAAACTTTAAGGCGCTAAAGGCCGTGTGGCCAACAGCACCCGCGTCTATCTACTCCGCTGGTTTGGGCACCAAAGAAGGTCATGCACCTATAGTGATAGGGGGTGTTGCCAGCGTAGTGAATAGTATGGGACAAATTGGGAGACGGGATGTGCTGTTTATAGATGAAGCACATTTGTTATCCCCTAACGAAAACTCAATGTACCAAAAAGTAATTAACATATTACTGCAGTACAACCCCTATATGAAAGTCATAGGGTTAACGGCTACACCTTTTCGTATGGGGCAAGGTAGGTTAACAGACGATATAGTTCGCGGTGAAACAACAACCCCTTCTATTTTTACAGACATCTGTTTTGATATAACAGGTGTTGACGCATTCAATAGATTGATCGATGAATGTTATTTATCTCCACTAATACCCAAACACACAGAAAACACGATTGACGTTTCTGGTGTTAGAATGCTAGCTAACGACTTTAACCAAAATGAATTGATCCAGTCTATCTCGCGTCAAAACATAACAGGTAGGGCTTTAGCTGAAGCTTATGAGGATTGTAAAGATCGAAAATCATGGATTGTGTTTGGTGCAGGTATTAAAAACTGCAAAGAAATAACAAACATGCTCAACGCGATGGGCGTTGCGGCAACGGTTGTTCATTCGAACACAAAAGATTACCCAATGTCGGACGAAGAAAGATCTAATGCCATAGCTGGTTTTAAGGCTGGTAGGTTTAGGGCTATCGTTTCGAACAACATCTTAACTACTGGCTTTGATCATGCACCTGTTGACGCAATAATTGATTTGCGGCCAACCACATCAATACCTCTACATGTCCAAAAGTATGGCAGGGGTACTCGTCCGTATTTTGCCAAGTGGTTCACTTACGAGCAGCTTCAGTATCTGATTTACAGAAAAGAGGCTATGGAAGCGGGCGGTAAAAAGAATTGTTTAGTTTTGGATTTTGCTGGGAACACACCCCGACTGGGACCGATAAACAATCCTCAAATACCAAAACAAAGAAAAGGTGACGGTACGGGAGACGTGCCTATGAAGTTGTGCCCAGAGTGTGACACGTATCATCACACGACGGCTAGGATTTGCACCTATTGTGGTTGTGAGTTTGTATTCAAAAGCAAACTAAAAGACTATGCCTCAACGGAAGCGATCATTGTTAGATCGTTAGCACAACATAAATATCTTGACGTAACTGGTATGTTTCCGTCCATACACAATAAAAAGAATAAGGTGCCCACACTGAAGATTTCGTATATGTGTGGCATTCAGTTATTCCGCGTCTGGTTGTCATTTGACGGAAAAGGCTTAGCTAAACATCGTGCTCATGAATGGTGGCGACAACACCAAGGCGACGAATTACCAACGTCCGTACAGGAAGCGTTTGATAGATTCAGAGAATGCCGCCAAACCAGAAAGTTGAAAGTTGATTTGTCTCCAGAGTATCCAGAAGTATTGGAGTATTTGTTCTAATGTCACGTAACTATCAGGACGCCATTTATACAGCCCCACCGTTGTTTTTCGCCACCGATCAAGATTTACTGGCATTGAAAAATGACGTGTGGTTTTTCGATATCGAAATATACGAAAACTTTCTACTCATAGCTTTCAAAAGTTATTCGACAGGGAAAGTGGTTTTTATTGAACAATCACCTGAAGTCGCGTTAGATAAAAACAAACTATTCTGGATGGTCAGCAACCTGCAACTGGTTGGGTTTAACAGTATCCACTACGATCAATGGATTCTGTGGGGAGCTTTGGCTGGTAAGTGGACGGAAGAACTGAAAGCTTTATCCAACGCCATTATTATTGGAGAAATGCGATCTAAAGAAATAGAATCAACTTTTAATTTCAAATGCGGTTATTTCAATCATATTGATCTTCAACAAGTTGCCCCTGCAGCTTCACAAAGATTATCGTTGAAACATTACGGCGCAAGAATACACTCCCAGAGGTTACAAGAATTACCGGTTGATCATGAAATCGCTGTAACCTCAGAGCAAGCTTCAAAATTAAGGCTTTATTGTGTAAACGATTTGGATGTTACCGGTTTGTTGTATCACAAATTACGAACCCCTATACAACTCCGTAGAGAAATGTCACAAACCTATGGTACAGATCTAAGATCTTTGTCAGACGCACAGATAGCAGAAAAGGCTATCGGGGCAGAACTAGAAGCTCAAACAGGCACACAATATAGAGCACCTAAAGGTCTTGTGGGCACAACTTTTCAATACACCGATCCGGAGTTTTTAAACTTCAAAACACAACTACTGACAAACCTTCAAAAAAACATATACGATACCGTTTTTGTAATTGAAGGTGACGGTAAAGTGTTGGTGCAGAAAGATGGAGAAGAAATCACAGCAAAAAATCTATGGAAAGTAAAAATCAATAAAACAGAATACACTCTGGGTATTGGTGGTTTGCATTCAAAAGAAAAAAAACGAACAATTTACACAGACGATGAAACAATAATTTACGACAGAGATGTTGCATCTTATTACCCAAACATAATTTTAAACCAATCCCTGTATCCTCGCCATATAGGTGATGGTTTTCTTAAAGTTTACCGGGACATTGTCGAACGACGATTGAAGGCAAAAGCCGAAGGTGATAAACAAACCAGTGAAAGTCTTAAAATTTGCATCAATGGTTGTTTTGGGAAGCTTGGGTCGAAATGGTCAATGTTTTACTCACCTCACCTGTTGGTGCAGGTCACAATAACGGGCCAACTATCCCTTTTATTGCTAATCGAGTCACTGGAACTGGCAGGAATCCAAGTCGTCTCAGCCAACACAGACGGCATTGTCATGTTGTGCCCCCGACGACTCCAGAGCAGCTACGTGAGAGTGATCGCTGAATGGGAGTTCTTCACGGGCTTTGAGACAGACGAAACCGTTTACCAGAGCGTACACAGCCGAGACGTGAACAACTATATTGCCATTTGCCACGACGGTAAAATTAAAGCGAAAGGTGCGTTTACGAACGAACTTTCTTTCACCAACCCAGATAGAGAGATGTTGATGACGAACCCTAGTTTTCAAATTTGCAGTGAGGCCGCTATGATTTTTCTTAAAACCTGTAGAGATCCTCACCCTATCACCATTGCGGAAACTATAAAATCTTGTAAAGACATTCGTAAGTTTATCGGCATTCGTCGTGTTAACGGTGGTGCTTGTAAAGATAAGGTTAGCTTGGGAAAGGTTATTCGCTGGTACATCAAAGTGGGGGATTTTGGTGCAATTTACAACAAAAAACCCAACGCAGCAGGTTCAACGAACAAAGTCGCTGAAACCGATGGTGGGTTTCCGTTAATGGAAATGACCTCTTTACCCAAAGATCTTGATATGGGTTGGTATATTCTCCGCGCACATTCAATTGTTAAAGAAACTGGTTTCTACGCCAAAGACGAAGAACAGTTACTGTTGTTCTAAGGTAAATCACCAAAGTATTGAATACTGCCAACCAAAGTAGCGTCGTTGTCGTTACCTGATTTGTCCAAAGCGTCGTCATCTTCTGTTAGATACCAACCTACCAAATCAGATGTTGTTGGGTCTGTACCATGATCCCCATTAGTATGAATGAAGACAACTTCATCTAAAGTTAAGACTTTATCGTAAACTCTAACATCAGCAATAACACCTTCAAAATTATACAAGTTATTTGTACCGTAATCCCCAATAGTTAAACCTGTTCTTGTAGCAGGTGATGGTACACCTGTTTTGGTTGCGATCAATGCACCATCAATGTACAGAGACAAAACTGAATCAGATTGAGTTACCACAATAGAATGCCATAGGTTATCTCTTAACTCTACAGTACCATTTGCAATGTGTCCTCCTACGGGACCATTCGTTTGAATAGCAGAAGCTAGGCCATTGTTCAAACTAATTGTACCTTGATTGACTCCTCTGTCTAGTAGGTAAGCATTACTATCAGTTGTATTTGTTTTGAACTTGACACACCATGAGCTAACACCTGTTACTGGAAGTCCGGAAGCTGTAGCTTGCTCTGTGCCGCCATTGAATATTCGACCATAGTTGCCGAACCTATTACGAGGATAAGGTAAATCACCAAAGTATTGAATACTGCCAACCAAAGTAGCGTCGTTGTCGTTACCTGATTTGTCCAAAGCGTCGTCATCTTCTGTTAGATACCAACCTACCAAATCAGATGTTGTTGGGTCTGTACCATGATCCCCATTAGTATGAATGAAGATCATTTCGCTTGGGGTTAAGACTTTATCATAAACTCTAACATCAGCAATAACACCTTCAAAATTATACAAGTTACCTGATCCATAATCCCCAATGGTTAAGCCTGTTCTTGCATCAGGTGATGGTACACCTGTTTTGGTTGCGATCAATGCACCATTAACGTACAGAGACAAAACTGAATCAGATTGAGTTACCGCAACAGAATGCCATAGGTTATCTCTTAAATCTACAGTACCATTTGCAATGTGTCCTCCTGTAGAGCCACCCGTTTGAATAGCAGAAGCTACGCCATTGTTCAAACTAATTGTACCTTGATTGACTCCTCTGTCTAGTAGGTAAGCATTACTATCAGTTGTATTTGTTCTGAACTTGACACACCATGAGCTAACACCCGTTGTTGCAAGTTCAGAAGCTGTAGCTTGCTCTGTGGCACCCCTGAATATTCGACCATAGTCGCCGTAGTTGTAATACTGTGTGAAATCTAATAAGCCTTCTAGCACTTCCAGTTCGGCTGAAACACCAACAGCCGAGAAAGAGGGTGAGTTTATACGCAGACTGTCAGCAACAAACCTACATTCAACTTGTTGTAAAGTTCCGTAAATAACTAAATCTGCGATAAAAACGCGAGATCCCTTGGCCCCTACAACATGGTAAAAAGCCATAAGCTGAGAAAACTCTTCTGTTGTTAACAACCAAGAACACGAAACAATCGAAGAGCTTCCCAGAACGTCTAACCTGCTTTTACTCAATCCCCCGTCTAGCTTAACTGTCACAATACCACTTGACGGAGTGGTACTATAACTAGTTGTTTCTGGGAGAAATGGTAGCGTCGTGAGATAATTCATTATACTGTTTCTCCTTTTACGTTCACGAGATCGTTTATGAAATCTTTGTCCTGAGTGTAATATCGATCGTCATAGTTAACAGCAGAGACACCAACAGTCATGGTTTTGGTTTTGTCAACATCAATCACTATAAAAGAACCTCTTCTTCGCGAGCCAGCTTTAACAATCTCATAAGTAGCTTTGGTGTAGTTAGAACTGTTTATACTTAGACTAGAAGAAAGATTATCAGTTAGTAGCACTTTGTACGGCTCATCTACAACTTGAACTATCTGAATAGCGTCAATTGAACCCTCTACTGTTTGTATGAAAATTGTCGGAACCAAATTGTCGAACTCGAACGGTTGAGACAAAGTTAAAACCAAACCATCGACTGCTAAAATCTCACCGTCGTATGTCTCTGTTCTGGTGTTATCCGCAACGATAATCTTTTCGCCAACTTTCAACAAACTAGCTTCATAGGTGGCTTCAAATTGAGTGATTGTGTTTTGATACTTTTGTCGACTAAATTGCCTGTGGGCATGAAAGTAAGCCTGAAGCCTACTGGTGATACCCACAGGTGAGTTTGTTTCCGGATTCAAAGAACTCAAATCAGTGGGTAGGTTTACAGATATTTTCGCACCGTCTGTGGTGTCGGTGTACTCATATTCAACGCCGTCTTTGTTTTCAAGATAACCGAAAGAAACAGTTCTTACTTCTGTGCCGGGCAACTTGTTTCGATGATTGAAGAGAAAAGTGTTTTCCGCTTGTGCTTTTTCAAACAGAAATTTAATAACCCCACCTTTTCTGTAAGGTTTAACAAAAACCACTGCGCAGACTGTGGCTAATGTTTCCTCAAAGGTGGTACGGTTGTCATCAAAAGTGTAATTGAATTCACCCGCCAAAGGTGTACCGAAGTAATCTTCAATTTCTGTTTGTAATGCGAGTAAACCTTCTATGTCAACCTCTTCTGGTTTCAAGTTTCCTATTTTTTTATCAAGACATATGTGTAAGGCAATCTCCGAAAACTTGGATGTCGCCACACCGTCAAGTTTTCGAAACGCCAAACAGTTCAGCGATCGACTACTCAAAGAAGAGGTTGTTTCATTTGCTTCTGTTTTAACACGAATGGTGGTAACATCACCAAAATTACGATTAGCGATATCCAAAACCCCAAACATACTTTCGACCAATAATTTTTTGTAGTTGACGTAAGCGGCATCGCTTGTTCTTTCAACAGTAACTTGAAACTTTCCAGAAAAAGGTAAATTTGATATGTTAGTAAAAGCTTTTTCTAAACTAGTATCTGGTATAGACACTGTTTCTGTGTGAATATCACCAAAAGGTGTATTGGTTTCATCAACTTGCTGATAGTGGATATCCGCAGTCGTGGTCGTGTAAAAATTAGCACCTGCCTCAAAAGTAAAATTGGTGAAAACTTCTTTGACGTTATTAAAAATAACAGGCCCTTTGAGTAATACTGTACTTTGACCTTCTCCTTCTGAGTAGTTGGCTGGGTGCACCTCTTTGTTTTGAAAAAATGTTGACTGTATTACACACTTGAAAGATTCACCCACTTCACCTAAATCGGACTGAGGTGAAGTGAAAGGTTGATAAATGTCATATTCCACACCGGGGACAGCTGAAAGCAAAGCTGAACCTTCTTTGATGTCAGAAATATCATATTCGCCTTTACCCACAGCTAAGTACGATATCTCTATCGCTTTATTGTTCTTGTAAATCCGATACGTTTCTGTTAGCAAATCGGGAACAGCTCGAATTTTACCGTATATGTCTGGAACCCTAGAAGCGAATCTGGGTGTATTCGTTCTTTCAATAATCGCATTGTTTGGTGATTTGGCGGGATTTTCCCCAATCGTGGTTATAGTGGGTGTGTACGGTATGGACGGTGGGTCAACCGTGTTGAAAGAACTATTGGCAGTCAAGGCGGAAACAGGTGCAAACGGTACAAAAGAGGTACTATTTCTTAACACAACTGTTTGTTGGGCGTTTCCCTTTTTTGGGGTTTTTCCGTAGCTTGAAGGGTAGTTGTATATCGTGTTTACTGATATTTGTCTACCTAGTCTTGGATCACTCATAAAAATGCTCGCAACATAGGGAATCTGTTTAAGGAATAAGTATCGCCCGTGTTTTGGGAATTGGTTTTAGTGCTGGTGGCCTGAATAACCACACCCTCTTTATCGAATAGGAAACTTTTAACATTCAGGCGAATTGGCCCAATCATGGGTTTGCTTAAATCATCACTTCTGTAACTTCTGTAAGTTAAAATCACCTCAGTAAATAAACCAGCTGTGTCCTCAATCCTATCTAACTCCAGTGGAATTACTTCACCTAAGTCCCCAAAGATCACAGTTAGGGCATAGTCAAGGTCTCCGCTGGGGTTAACTTCCTCTATGGTTAACGGAAGATAAGTAAAGTTTACGGTTTCATCTGTTTCAAGAATGGCGGTTAAGCCATCCGTTTTGTTTCTCACAACACGGTGGGAAGTTTCAAAATCAGGATGGCTTAACTCGATAGTTTCAAATTGAACAATGTCGCTTTGTGAGTTCAGTATGTACGGTGTTAATTCATCCTCATTGAACCCTTCTCCTGCGGAGGGTTCGAAGTAATTAAGTATTCGGACCGTCAAAGTAACACCTGCTGTAACTGTGTTGTCCGTTACACTGAGAATAACAACGTAATCGTTATCGGTATCAGCGTCTGTGGGAACTTCGTGATTTGGCGCAGTGAGAAAACTGAGAACACCGGTTGTCGAACTGATTGCAAATTTTGCAGCGTCTGCACCGCCGTTCAACGAATAGGTTAACGCTGTTCCGTCCCCACCAGCGGCAATGCAAGTTTTAACAAAAGTTTTATTCTCTCGAATAGGTATCACGTCCCCTTCGTTCACTGATTCAAACAACAGTGTTAGGTTTGGTGAAACCCCGTAAGAATCATCTTGTAAACTAACTGTTTGAATTAAAGAGTTGTTGCTAGCTGTACCAGCTACATTATAAGCTCTTACCCTATAATAGTATATTGTTTGGTCTAACCCCAGAACTTGTTTCGTTAGGACGTTTCCAACATCTAAGTTTTCAAAACCTGTGACATAACTCGCAAAGTCAGCAACCGTTGAAACATCCAACTTGTAACCAGGGGCGTTAAACGAAGTTTGCCAGTTGGCGTCAAATTTAGTTGCTGTTATGTTTGTTGCTTCTTGTGATGTAGGTACTGTTGCTAGCGGGTCAGGTTCACCAAAAGACGCCTGTGTGCTATTATGGTTAACACCATCTCGACTATTACCCGATTGATCGTTAACATTGTTAGCTGAGGTAAACCAACGTCCGTACAAACTTACTGTATCAGGCGAAGAATCAATAACACCTTTGTTGTAAATAGCTGCTATTCTATTAGATGTTAAAGTTTCTGTATAAAACCTAACGTCTGCTACTTTACCACTCCAGAAAGAACCCGGTGAACCTAAGCCCGGATAACTAATAGGGTTCGGGTCAATTCCGTTAGGTACAGCAAAACTTACAAGAGCTGGTATCTCTTTGGTGTTTCTCAAAACCCCATTGACATAAAGAGCTACAGAAGAACCAATTTTCAAAACAGCTAAATGAACCCATCTGGAACTGGTTATAAAACTAGCAGAATACTCAGCGTATGTTTGCGCTCTATCTCTAGCGGTTGCATATAACACACCATCGTTATATGAAAACAACGGTCTAATCCAATTAGAACCGTTTTGGTCGTATGTGTGATACGACATAAAATTTTGGACTCCGCCGGGAGATAGGTATACCCACAGCATACGAGTACCCGCTTCGCCAACCATAGGTATTTCTACATAGGCGTTCGTACCATTGAAAGCTCTACCATATGCTACAACAGCCATATTAACGTCTACCGTTCATTTTGAATGACTTTGACATAACACTGTTCGGGTTAGATAGGCTTCGAGCTACAGCACCCGGTGCTTCTCGTTGAACGACATTTTTTGCAATGATCAAAACTTCATTTGCTGAGATTTGCTGTACTTCATGTTCAGAAGAACCGTAATTCTGGATAGTTACAACCATTTTCGGGTTCACTGTACCCGAACCACCAGAAACATTAACCCCGCTTCTCATTGCATCCAGTAAAGGTCTGTATTTAGCTGTAGCTTTCGCTGGCATCACATACTCTTGACCATGAACCACACCTGCGATATCACCAGAAGCTACGTTGCCTGTGTAACCACCAGAAGCGAAACCTCTTGTGAGTGTGGTACCAGAATAAAGCAACGCATTACTAGTAGGTGCAGCACTCTGAATAACTCCCGGAAATCGACTAATGGGAGATTGAAGTTGTGCCGCGTTAGCTCTTGCAGCAGCCTGTGACACAGCGTTAAGCCTTGCGATCGCAGCGTTGGCGTAATCGGTGACCGATGTTGTTGCAGACGCCCAAGTGATCCTCTGGGACTCCATAATGCCTTGCCCGATTCTCAAATTTGAATCTCTGACAGAAATCAGAGTTTCCAAAGCTGTTTTACCAAACTCTAGTACAGACAAGGAAGGTTTTTCAAAAGATAAACCGTTTACGCTTTTTTGCAGTTCCTCCATTATTACGCCTAAACCAGTGATTTCGGTTTTGGCATCACCTGTAGATTTAACTGTTTTTGTTAAACCTTCGTTCAGAGTTTCAACAGCTTTAGTTTTAGTTTTGAACGAATCCGGAGAAGTTGCTGTTTTATCTAAAGTTTGATTGAATGCAACCAAGGCTTCCTTTGCCCCGACTAAACCATTTTTTGATACGAAACTCTCCAAAAAATTCAAAAGTTCAGCTTTCCGCCCTTTTGGTTTACTTCCAGAAGAATCGGAAGCGCTGGGTGGATCGGCGTCGTATGCTTGTCGCAAAGCATCCGGATTAGGTTCCATGTATTTTTGAACTCGTTCCTCTTCTCTTATTCTAGCTTCTGCGTTTTGCTTAGTTAACGCCAACAAGCTCGACATAAACGAATTCCACAAACCCATACTCTCAGCATGATCGATATTAAAAGCTGTTTCAACTCTCGAACCCAAATCATTAAAGCTTGGGGCCACATCGTCTACTGTTAGTTTAACTGACTCCAAACTCTTAACAAAATCAGAAGTGTTGATTTTAGCATTTTTCATGGTTCCTAGGTAGGTATGTAGTTCTTTTGCACCAGCAGAAATACCACCACCAAACCAACCCAAACTAGATCCTATGGTACTAAGAATTGAAACAATTCTTTGCATTGCTTCAAGGATATAATCTCTCATTTTGTCAATTAAACCAAAAACAGCAACTGTTAATTTTTGTATTAGAGTTAAAATTGTATTACTGACAACCATGGTTAGCAGACCAAAAACACCACCTATGGCAGTTGCAACTTCAGACCAAGACATTTCTTTAAATACTTGCCATAAAGCCGACACTGAGGATCTCGCAGAAATGGCATATTCGATAACTGTGTTCAATAAACCTTTCACAATGTCGAAAGATTGTTGCGCACCTTCTGCGTTGAACATGTTTCCGAACACAGATTCGCCAGACCCGATCATGGTTTTGATGGTTTCCCATAATGCCCACATGAAGTCTGTTAGGGTGGAAATCCCATCAGTTGTTACTTTGATTTCATCTGACCAGAAGGTAAAATAACCAGCGGCTGCAACTACAAGAGCAGCAAACGCAGCAATCCCAATACCAATCAAATTCAAGCCACCACTTAACGCAACCATAGCGATGGTTGCTATACCTCCCGCAATAGTCAGGCTTCTCAAAGCAATTATGAATCTACCCGCTGCAACAGTGCTTGCTATTAGGTACTTTGAAACGCTACCTACACCATCAGCTAAAAGAGCGATACCTGCTACAGCTTTAGTTACAACAAAAACTGCAATAAAAGCTTTGACTAAAGCAAGAGCTTCAGATAAGTTGTCTTTCAAATACCCTAAACTTGTAATTAGAGCATCAATGAAAATTTTACCTTCGCTCGATTGACCAAAAGCTTTTGTGAGTTCGTTTGCTAGTTGTGTGAACGCTTGACCAATTGTCACGGGAAGTTTGCTGAAATCTGAGTCAACGTCTGCTGCTAAATTAGCAAATGCTTTTCGCATAACCTCAATTGTAATCAACCCGTCTTCAGAAGCGTCGTAAATGTTGCTGAAAGCATCACCCAAATCTTCTTTTAAAACTTTCACAATGGCAGAAATGGCGCGAGGCATCAATTCGGCAACTGATCGAAATTCGTCGCCGTCAAGCTTCCCTTTGTTGAAAGCTTGGCTTAACTGCAACAGCGAGGCTGCCGCTTCACCTGCGTTTGCACCAGACAAAGAAAGAAGCTTGGACACAGTCTCAGTTACACGGATAGATTCGGTTTGACTGGCACCTACATTCTCTAAAGCTAGATCCAATCGTCTATATGTTTTGGCTAAGTCTGCTACAGGAATCCGTGCTCTTTGAGCAACATCAAAGACTTGTCTTGTAACTTCGTTCAGCCTTTCTTGTGATTTTATCGCGTTCTCGATTCCTGTGGAATCAAGAACTTTCGAAACACCTTTTAGCCGGTTCTCTATGTTTTGGAAGTCATCTAACTTACCAATAAAAGAACTGGCTCCCTGCAATAACAAAAAGCCAGATAACAGGCGTCGGGCGCTGGTAGTAGCTCTGGTAAAGCCAGTATTCAACAAACCCAGTTGTGTATTTGTGCGGGCAATGTTTGAAGCCAAGGTTGTAAAAGATCTGTTGGTTACAACCAAACCACTGTTGCGACCAGTGGAAGAAATGGCTCTATTCATACGTTCTAGCGATCCCGAAGCAGATCGAGAATATCGCTGAATGTCTCTAAGCTTTTTTACAATACTACTTGCAATGTTGTCTCTTACGACGATATCAAAACTCATGATTTTACCCGTTTATGTTAATTTTAGTTTGGTCTTGAGAATTTGATTTTGCCCTGCTAATAAAGCCTTTTCTACAAAACCTGCCGGTAAACGGGTAAAAGAACCATAATTTAACTTATCAATATAGGGTGCATTGTTAACTATATGTATCGCAGTTCCAACACGCCTCTTAACAAGTTTTCTTTGCGCAGCACTAACAGCAGATGAATAAGAAGCAAATTTCGTAGATCCACCGAAACCCGGAACACGCGGACCAATAAACGTCTTCAAGCCAACATTCAAACTGACTTGCCAGTTTGACAAAGCTTGTGATGTATCAACTTGCGTGTTTACGGCTGCTGTTTTCATGATAACCATAGCCACTTCGTTGGTGGCCATAGCTACCTCTTTTTCTATTCTAACGCGAAGTTTGGCTATTTCTCCGCTCAGTAAACTGAAAGTCATTTCTTTTTCTTCGCGTTTGCGTTCATACGTTGCAAAAATATTTGATCCAACAACAAAACGTAATCCACCAAATCATCTAACAACTGTCCTTCGCAATCATACATTTTCCCGTATTGTATGATTGCAGTTACGGGTATTGGCCCTAATGTCATCCCCATAGATCTACAGGAATTCAATACCCAAAACGAATCATAAAAGAACTCCAAACATTGCGTTAACCGTGGCGCGTTTAAAATGCGGTCAGGTATAGGATTACCCGACCGCATTGCTTGATCTTTGATTTTTTCCGCAACACCGGGTTTAAAAGTTAACGAGTATTCGAAGAACTTTGTTAGTTTTTTACTTCTTCTTCCTTTACCTTCTCTTGAAAAGTAGTGATATCTGTAGCTTGTGCTGTGATCAAGTCCAAAAGATCCGGGAATTCAACCAAAGCAGCGCGAACATTCTTCGCGTTGTACTCCAAGAATTTACTCTGTGGGAAACCCTCTACGCCTTCTTCAACGGTTTCCCAACGTTCAACGTTTTCCCAACCAACAATGACTGTTGAAATTAAAACTTCAATCATTGAAGCTTGCATTTGCGAGATCTTTTTTGCGCTATCATGGTTGCTGGTGAAAGCGTTCCTGTGATTGGCGATTTCTTTATGGAACCTAACGTTCTGCTGGTTCATTCGCTTGATGCGAATGCGGCAGACAGAACCGTCTGAATTTTCACAAATCTCAATCCAGCTACCATTTTCGATAGCTTCTTTGTCGGTTCCAAATTTCTTTTTCAGTGACATAAGTATTACTCCGTAGGCATAGCAACATTTGGCAAGTACGAGAAGTACGTTGCAGACATTGTATAACCGTTCTGATTTCTTGCAGCCATTGTTTGTAATGGCAACATAATAGGTTCATCTTTTTCGACGGAAACGCGACCGCCGCCCAAAGACAAGAGGGGAATATCGTAAACAATACCATTGTTTTTGGAAGCAATGATCGTGTTGAAGCCAACATCAGCGTTGTTTTTAACAGCGTTAACGGCGTCAATATCAGCAAAGTAAACTTCCAGTTCGCCGCCGACTTCAAAGTCCCCGACAGAAATATCAATACTACCTAAAGTACCAATAGCTTTTCTGCCAGCAGCACCATTACTGATACTAATGGAAGCATCTGTAACGTAAGCAAACAAAGAAGCTGGTGTGGGGTTCGCACCGTAAACAAAAAGACGAAGCCGGTAAACATCAACAGCGCTGTTGTAAGCTTCGTCTTCACTGATAACATTTGTTCTATCTCCGGGTTTCAACCCGGTTGAACCAGATCGAAGCTCGTTGTTTATTGCAACAAAACTGAGACTTGTTTCTAGTTTGTCACCACTGGTAAAGTTGATTGACAACTCGTTAGGAACAGATCCTACCAGAACTTCAGATTGGACGCCATCGTTATCCGAACCCAAAGTGCGTTCGATCTGGTAGGATCTTTTTTTAATCAACGAGGTGGTATCCTCGTTTCGAATGTAGGCACCTGTATAAACACGAACGGTTTTACCCGTTCCCGCGTCAGTTAAAGGGGTAAAAGTTGGCTCTTTCAAAGTTAATGCGTTGGCTTCAACTTTCTCAACTCTGGCGTAACCGGGTTTGTTTTGTCCTGATCCACCTTCTTCGAACTTATTTGCAGCCAAGTCACCACCAATGAAAATCCATTCACCTACTTTGTAAAGATGAGTGGCAAAACCAACAACTGATGTAAGTTTCAAAACATTGAAAGCATAGGCAACTTTCAAATCAGCAGAACCGTATTGAAAACCAACAACTTCAAGTGTTCCCACACTATAGGTTTCGTCAACCAACGTACCCGTAACAGTCAACTCATTTGTTGTAATCGAAGAAACCACCATTTCGTTTTGATTGTTTGTGGTGTTAACAAAACCAGTAGATTTCAAAATCATACCAACTTTGAACTTCGCACCATCGTCGACATTGATCTTTGAGCCAGTGGCAACAAAAGTAGCAACAACTGTTGTGTTTGCTGTTTTGCTGTTCAATGGTTTTGTTCGTACTCGTTCGTAAGCGTCAGCAAAAAAGAAGCCTTGCATGAGACGGGTAAGATTCGAATTAGTCAAATCTTGCTGGAAGCCCCCTGACGCTTCCAGATCAGTCACGACACCCTTCCGGCGCTGCCGTGAGGGGTTAATCGGATTTCGAGCCACGGTGCTAACCTCAGCCCCAAAGTCGTCGTATTCGTTGGGTTCTAGCGGATACCAAACCCCGTCTTGTTGTGAGGTGCCGGGAAGAACACCAATGCTGAGTTCTTCAGCGTAGCTCAAACCAACTGTATTACTATCAATGCTAATCATTACTCAAATCTTTCTTAAATGTGTGTTTCAAATTCGTATTGAAAAGATACAGTTGAACGAAAATGCTTTTCTGTTTCGGGTAAACTCAAGAGTGTTGTTTTACGAAAGATAACATTTTCTGACCGTTGACCTAAAAAGATTCTTTCGGCCACCAATGACAAATAATCGTCCTCTGTTGTTTGATAGTTATTTTTAGAAAAAAACAACTCAACAAAACCAACGCCGGGCGTTAGATATTTTGTGCTAGATCCATTAGCTCTGCCACCCGGCATTGTTCTCTGTGAGGTTTCTATATTCGAAACAGTGAACCTCACGAAATGTTCATTGTTTGGCATTTTCTTTAGAAGTTCAACGTTTTGAAAGAAAACGCAAATATTGTAAGAAAACCCCAATGGTGTCAAATTCAAGTTTTTGGGACCGTTTAACAACCCCTCTTTCCACCCGTCGTGGAAAAATTGTTGGAGTTCATGCTTTGCTTCAATTGACGATATCATTAGGCCGCAAACTCAATGAAGTATAACAAACTGTTGTTAATGGGTCTCAATTCATCTATCGCAACAACCCCCATCGTAACCCCGTCTCTTTCAATAGTGTCTTTTAGTTTTGGTTCAAATTCTGGGTATTTGTACATAATACCATTGACTTGACCTTCTCCCATTGTTGTGTCTTTGAAGTAAGTTTGTATTTGACGGTCTTCCAACTGGTCTGGAAGAAACAAAATCTTAACCGGTGTTTCAACCTTAGTTGGAGCACCAATTAAAAAGGGTTTGTTTGAGTCAGCGACCGAACCATCTGTGTGAGATACCCACACTGCGTTTGTTTCTTCGATAGTCTCGTTAAAAAGCTCGATAACAAGCTCTAACCATTCTTGATCTTGTGACATATCAAGCTCTGTATGTGTTCAAAGAAGAGTTAGAGTTGCCGATAAGTTGTTTTAAAAACAACTCAACTGTAGCAATCCGGATCGGTAACTGGGAAGCAATCGTACCCAAACCATCTTGTGCGTATTTTTTTGTCAGCGGACCAATTGTCTTCTGGGTCACAAAACCCTCAACTGAAGAAGTTCGCGGAATTGGGTAGAGTCTTGTACCTGCTTGTAACTCAACAACTATCTGGGATTGTGCGTTTTTCAATTGAATAGGTATTGTATGTTTGTCGATCAGCACACCATGGATATAAACTTCTTTTCTCGGCCAAGGTAGAGAGTAAGTTGACAAAGTTTTAGAACCTTGAAACCTACCCGTTTGACTTTCAAGATAGTCCATAGCCTTTAAGAGTTGTTGTTGTCGAACAGACCCTGTGGGCGAAATAGTCAAACCCCTATCGTCAGCGTATGAAACCAGAAAGGCTTCATCTACATAGGTGTTTGCGTCAGCTACACCAGAACCGTCTTCAACAATAAGTGTAGGCACAATAAAACCTTAAAAAAACGCAGTCCGTAAAAACGAACTACGTTGTCGTGAAAATTATGTGCCGAGCTTTAACTGTTCGATTTCTTCGTTCAATTTAATTTGAGCCAGTCTTCGCTCCAACACAAGTTTTTTGTTTCGCTGAATTGTTTCCTCTGGAGAAAGAAGTTTAACTTCCTTATCCGTGTTTGTGTTTGTTACGGTTACGGAGGCAGGAGCCATAAACCAAGCGTGATCTTCTGTCACAATTGTGAAGGTTGAATCTTCAGGTAAAACAAAACCTGTGATTGCTTGAAAATACCAAGCGTTAATATCTTCCGGCTCGAAGATTCCTTCCGTTTCCGCAATGAGTTTTCTTTCAGCCGTTAAGTCAGCAGTTAAGTACTGCTGAATTTGATACTTTTTCATGTCACCACCTATTGGAAGAAACAACGAAACCCGGTAGAGCCGGGTTAAGTTGTGAAAAAATTAACCATTCGATACAAGGAATGCCATTGGGACATTCTTTCGGAAATGATTGCGCTTCCAGTTAGCCGCGTTTCCAAGATCCGCAAGATTTTGCCACTGTCCAGACGCTGCGCTGTTGGCCGCGTCTAGGTTCGTATGACCATATGGGTGCAACAACCAAGTTTTGCGTTCATACAAAACTTCTTCGCCCGCACCATCACCAATTGCAGGATTGCGATCAATTTCAACAGGGGTACTGGGTGTACCTTCACCATAACCGAAAGCTGCCGCACCATAGAGCGTGGTAATGTAACGAATACCACCACCACTGGTGGTTGCAAACGCTGGTGCAGCATCGTCCACAATCACACGATGGCCTTGATACAACGAAATTCTACCACTCTGTTGGGAATCGGCGATGTAATCAATGTCGTCTTGATCGACCATTCTTTGGTAGATGGTCGAATGACACAAAATTGCAGACAGGCTGTCAAAATGGTCACCTAGCGTAAATCGAGCGGCTGTGAAAGCTTCTCGATCAAAGAAATTCGCTTCTAGGCCAACTCCATTGTCCAAAGAAATGTCCACAGTCATGTCGTCGGTGACACCGAAGCCCGCATCAACACCTGCGTTTGAAGCAACTCTGTTGTTACGATAAACACCCAGAGTTGCAGCGATAACACGTCGTTGCCACTGCCAAACCCAATAACGAGAGGTTCGCGATTTGATTCGCTCCATGGCTTCCATGCCCATGGTCATTTCGTTCGTCAGATCGCGGGCAGACCAAGAATTATTCAAGGAACAGCGTTTTGCTGCCATTTTTCCCTGAATAATTTTATTTGGCGTAGAGGACGTGTCAGCGTCTGAAGAATAGTTGGGTTCGTCCTCTGGGTCAAGGTCTCGCCAAAATGGCATATTGACCAACTCCGCTTCGAGGTTAGCCAATTCATCCATTTTCGGTGAACTGACTACCACACCAGATTGAAAGAACGCTGACAATTCGGGGTTATTTTCAGGCTCAATTCCCTGATAAATTTCCACATCGATGATGTCACCTAGTTTTACTGTAGCCATCGGAATTAACTTTCGTTTCTTTTTGCAAGTAATGCTTCAAAAACGTCCGGCTGATTCCGCTTCAGTAAAACTAGTTCGCCTGATTTGAAGTCTTTATACTTCTTTGGGGAACCGTCTTCTTTAGTGGTAGTGGCCGAACTTGATTTGCTATCGTTGGCACTACCACCCGATGCGTTGCTTAAAACGACCATACCTTTAAAGGTTTCGTTTGTCGACAGAGAATTTCTAAAATTATCCAAATTCTGGTCGATCGAAGGTCCGCCAGTGGCCGCGTCAAGCAATTCTACGCGGGCGACACCTGACGAATCAACAGTTGCCTGCATTCTCTGTTGAACATGAGGTAACATCAAAAGAGCGTTTGTCCCGAACAATTGTGTGGAAATTTTCAAAGCTTGTTCTGTTACCTGCTGTTGGGCAGCCTTCAGGTTTTGCGCTTTTGTTGCCTCCAAGGCAGATTTCTTCTCCTCGGCTTGTTCTTTTTTAAGGTTGTTTAGTTGGTTCTCGAAATGCGTTCGTAACTCGGCAACATCTGTGATACCGGACGCGGCAGCGTCGGAAGCTTTTTTTTCCAAAGCGTCGGCAATAGCCTTCACTTTGGCAGTTTCCGCTCTTTCATGCTCCAAGGCGGCCATCAACGCAGCAGGGTCTTTATCTGTAGTGAAAACCTTATCACCCAGATCAAGAGTGTACGTGCCATCTGTTTGTAACTTATACTCTGTTTTCAGAGTATCACTCAAAGCTGTAAATTCAGCAGTTGTTAGTTTTAACTTTAAAGCCATTGGGGAGTCTTCTTTACTCTAGGGTTTGGGTTCTGGGTTTTGGTTTTGGTTCGGGTTTTGGTTCGGGTTTTGGTTCTGGGTTTACTTGTTCAAAGAAAGGTAAGTCTGCAATAATGCCAGCTTTTACCTCTTCTGCTGTTTTTTTGACAATTCCACTTCTTCTCAGATTTGTGTGGAGTTCGTCGAAATCGATAGCTTTTTTAACATACAGTTCCAGCAACCAACGAAGTTCTTCTGCTGATAAAGAGGTTAAATCGAAATTATCATTTAGTTCAATTTCGATTCCGTCTTTTTCTCCGACAAATTGACCAGCGTAACCAAGAACTTCAAGAAACGCTTTTTCTAAATTTTCTTTGATTGTAGTCAGGACAGACCGTTGACTACCTGCATCAATTTGTATCTCTGCTTCTTTGCGTTCAACTTTTTGATTTGGGTTTATCAGTTTCGCCCCAATAGCGATCATTTGCTGCTCCTTGTGCGTCATTGCCTCAAACGCCATACTGTTTGGTTCAGGTTGCAATAAAGAAGCTGTTGCACCTTCAGGCAAAGGAATACATTCCCTTGAACCCAAAGGTATTCCCTTTTCAAAATAGTTGTCAACCCAATCACGGGTTAAGCCAGTAAAAACAGGTGTTGGTTGACCCAACATAAACACACTTTCCTCATAATCCGCCGAATTACGGTAGTGTGCTATGTTCAATGTTGCCAATCCATACATTGGCGGTTGGTCAATTTCTGCGTCGTTGTTCTCTGAACCAACGAAAGAAAACGGTATTTCGCTTAGAGGTTTGTTATTCGTATCTTTGATTAAAGAGGTAGGTTCTGTAACCGCTTCGTCTTCCCACACTTCTAGTGTGACTTCATTATTCTGTGACAACCGGTAAACCCGGTATCGAAATTCAAGATCTATACCAAAACTGTCAGCAGGTACTGGTTTTTTCTCGTAAACCTCTTTAAGTACCAGCAGCGTTAGTTTTTGAGAACCGTCGCGCTTTTCTATTCTCCAGTTAATTATAGCCCATGGGGAGTAAAATTTAATGAAAGGTCTAACCCCTTTATCCACATCGTTCTGTGTAACTTGACCGTTTGTACGTGGGAAGTCAGCCAGAAAACCACATCTACCATAAGGTAGAACATGGTTAGCAGCCAATCGAATTAGTTGTTCAATACTCAAACCTTCCCCGTTTACATCCTTCTCCATCACCTTCATTTTGTCTGGCAGTTTTGTTTTCGGCTTTCGCAAAAACAACTGCCCTATTAAGGCATCTGTTGTTGGCCTAATAACATTGTAATACACAGCTCTTGTTATGTAAGCTTCGTATCGCTTGGCTGCAGCCGATTCGGTCGAACTAATATCGTTCGGCTTGGGTAAATATTTGTATGTCGCTTTTTTGACAGCGTTTTCCCCGTTAAGGGAATCTTCAATTACACAATAAAGTTTTTTTATTGCAATCAACTCTGCACGTTCTGTTGAAACACCACTCATAATTACCTAATCCAATTTGTTTTGATTTTAATTGCCCACTTGTTTGATCCGCGTAAAACACGGTATCTAACAGCATCGTAAAGGTGATCCTCGGCCTCTGTATTTGAAGACAACATGCCATTTGCATAATACAAACCTGCTTGCTCAACCGTCAAGTTGTAGACTAGCTTGTTTTCGCAAAACCCATCCACACTTTGCACTACAAGACTTGACTTGTTTTGTTGAGTGTGTTTTGTACAAGAACTCTTTTCCGCAAACAGGGCAAGCTTTTGACTTGTAGCCTTTTGCATTTCTTTTCTCTGCGCATTCTTCGCATCGTTTTTGAGACGGGTGTTTTGTTCTAACTTCGCAAGCACAATCAAAGCACGTAAATTCACGGTAGGGTGTGTTTTCACGCATCTTCTCAGCATTTTCGCGAAGTGTTTCCCGTCCCCCGTTTTCAATCCAAACATTGCGAGACTTCGCAAGTTCACCAGATTTATGACGTTCAACCAAATGGTATCTAGCGTGATCCGAAGCATTGACCATTTGTAAGTTTTCAATGCAATTGTTGTCTGTATTGTGGTCAACGTGGTGGATATGATATCCTTCAGGTATTGGTCCGTTGTTATCAATCCAAACTTGCCGATGCAGGCTAGTTCCCCCGTGACTAAGAATTGTGCCGTTCGGAGAGTAGTAATCCCGCCCGTCCCAGCAAGTGTAGAAGACTCCATCGTACTCAAGATATTTTGGCATGTTTCCCTTTTCCCAGACAGAAGAAAAGAGGGTTTTAACTCACACAGAGGCAGAAGTCCATACCCTTCAGCGAAAAGTTTGTGATCTTTTGTGCCTTCTGAGATTGAACCGTTGTTCGTGCGAATAACGACCGTTTGACTTTTACCGGAAATATAACTTTTGGTTACTCTTCTTGGGCCAATAGGTGTATCAACGTAATCCCCGACCTCAATCCTTTGGATAGGAACTTCACCTTTAGGTGTAGAAATTAAGGTGTCTTGCACCCAACAGTCAACATCGTCCTTTTTTTCTGGATCTCTAGGTAAAGGTGGTAAAAGTTCAATGCACTGTAAACAATTTCGCATGAAATAAATACCCGGACCTTCACCCAAAACAGAAGCCTGCAAGCGGTCTCGCAACAGCTGCAAACCAATAACTCTTGAACCCGGCGATTTATCGGAGTTCGTCCAATAAATACCCAAATCTGCCATTTTAGACTCAATGGTATCTACATCTGATTCGTTGACGTTGCGAATTTGATTATCGGCAGGACCAGCCTGAACTTTTGATTTGATCCACTGTTCAGACTTTAGTGTTTCTTCTTTTTTGGTAATCCGCAGAGCTACGTCCTTTGCTGAGAGTTTCAAACCTTTGTTTGTGTGAAAACCCTCAGTACCGTAATCTTCTTCAATTGCAAACAACGAACCGGGGTAAGGGCACCATTTTGAGCCATCAGAAAGAGTGAGTTCTTCCCCGTTCGCCTCAGCCCACCATACTGTAGAGAACGGGTGAGTAGATCCCCAGTCAAACGATCGATCTATTTTCCAATTCGCTGGTATTTGGAATCGTGGAACAATGTGTTTGGCGCTGTTCCATAAATCGTCAATTGCACCACCGCTACTAACATCCCAACGACCTTCAATCCAAGCTGCGTGCAAATTAGGATTGTTGGAACAAGATTCAATCAAACCCGCTCGATAAATAGGGTCTAGATAAGGGTTTTCAAAAAACGAACCAAAAATAGCAACCTGTGTTCTTTCAACTACAATTTCTTCACCCGCCAAATTATCAAAAAACTTGACTGTTTTTCTAAAAATCTCACCATTTCTGGCAACATCAATGAATCGTCTTTTGACCCAATTGTGACCCGGACCATCCGGATTTGTGGTTGAAAACACTTCTAGTGTGATTGCCGGTAAAGGTTTGCCATCCAAAGTGTCATATCTAGGTTTACCGTTAACCAAGATAACTGGTGTGTGTTTCTCTGGTAGAAAAGAACATCGATTCACTGACATAAATTTGTCGTAAATCTCAGCGGTTGGTTGTTTCGTTAACTCATTCCATCCAATAAACGGGTATTCGTGCCCATGAAAGGTTTGATAGTCTTCTATTTTTTTAACATGGCGAAAAAGAAGTTCTTCACCTGTTGGCCAAACCCATTTGTACTCGGTGGCCGATTTCAGCCATCTACAACCATCTTCGAACTTCGGAAAAAATCTGTTGCTTTGCGCAACTAGGTCGCCAAGGTTTTTGAATTCTCTGTCAAAAATAACGCCTCTCCAATAAGCACCGTAACCAAGCCCCACTTTAGAACGAAAACGCATTAACTGGGTCAAAGTCTTACCGGGACCGCGAGCACCGTGCATTAGCGTGTGGTGCGCTCTTGTTGCGATAGCAAACTCTTGAGACGATCCGGGGATAGGTTCCCACACTACGTAGGTAGACTTGATCTCCGCTTCTTTTTCGTACTTTGTGTAGTATCCAGTTCCGTCACCCAACGGAATACCTTGGATAACCTCATCAAATGATTTTGATTCCCGAATTGGAAGAGGCGTTTGATCTGGCAAACTCCAAGTTCTAGAAGTCATTGGTTAACTTTTCTTGTTGTACAATGAGTTGTTCTTCCCATTCCTGTTCGTTTGCCGGGGAACCCTCTCTGTTCATCAGAACAGGTATTTGCATGATACGGTTATTTGTTGTGCTGTTATCATTCACAACTACAGACCCAGATTTTGAACTCATGCCGCGAACATCGAAAACCAATGCCATCATTTTGACGTAGGCATCGTCTTCTGTGGATCTCCTAGCTCTGGCGTAGACTTCCGAAACCATTGTTTCTTTAGTCGGAAGGAACGCCTCCTCCCCTAACTCTTTAATCAAGTGTTGTTGCATCCTTGCAATTTTGCTTGAATATTGCAACTCTTGAGATAAACGCAATGCAGCTATGGTGTCACTAAACGTAACAATCATAGCTGCTTTGAATGTGTCGCAAGGATTTCGTAGAAGCTCCTCAGCATATCGCCAAGCTATTGCCTCTACTTTATCCTCTTGAGTCATTTCTTGCGAACTCATTGACTTACTCTCTCCAACATCTGCCGTTAGAACACCTAACCCTGCCATTACCTGATCGCCGAACAGTAGTATAGCTGGTAGGTTGAGAATACACAGAATTATTTACTCTACTCGGGCAATTTGGGCTTGTGCAATTTGGATTTGTGCAAGTCCCACTAACGCTGGAAGACACCCAATTTAATCCATAACTAGGTTGCCCTACTGAGGTTACAACTGGTTGCCCCACTGAAATAATACGTGAACTGGTTGTTGAAGGTGGTGAGAAAAACTCAGGTGCTCGCGAATCCGTAATTGTAGGAACCTTGATCTTTACAGGCATACGATAATCTGTTTTCACACCAACACCAACACCAACACCAACACTACCTTGTCCGCAATCACAAACAGGTCTCGCTTCCAAATCAGCAATTCGATCAGCCAGTGAAGAAATATTTTCACCGTTGATAGAAATTGCTTTTTTGTTGTTGTTTGCGAGTTCGTCCAATTCTCCCAAAGTGAGAACCCCTTGTGCGTTCGCACTAACTGCCATAAATGTCAAAACTACCATCGTCATAAAACTTCGCATAGCTACTTAATCCTTGTTTGAGAAACATCCAAAGGGTTAGTCAGTACTGACCGCAACCCATACAATCCGTGAACTCTACATGTTTGAGCAATGTGCTTAATTGTGATAATGGTTCGACCATTATCGGCAAAACTGGGATTCCACGATTGAGGTGAATCGATACCCAGATCTTCAATACCTCGCGGGTTAGTTGTCAATGGGATAATGTCGTCACCCGCAATTGCATGATTCCCATTACCTCTATCGAATCCTGCAATTTTACCAGAGTTCATGTAGTTGTTGCCAACATGAACAGCAAGGCCAACCTGACCTCGGCCAGCCAAACAGGACAAGAGAGCCGCCCAGCATTTTTCGGGACTGGAATTAGGCATCAGGTAGCACTCCCCGGCTCGCTGCCCGGCAGCGTCCTGTGAAGCAAACCGCAACTGCTCCATCGGAATTTTATCCTTCCGATAAGCCCCGTAAGGAATCAACCTTTTGCCGTCAACAACCAATCTGGCAATACCTGTATCGGTTATGAACATCATACCATCGTCCAACATCGAACCCTGATCTCTACCCCCGTTAATGTGCATGTAGATAAACTCAGGTGAAACATCAACCCAAGTTCCTGTTTCCATGTAATTTTGCCGCATCCACATAGCGGCAGCCATGTAAGCGTTGCAAGAACTACGATTGCCTTGGTTAATCAAACGATCTTGACCAAACCGCATTCTAGCTGGCACCCTGTTGGGATTATCAAGAATATCAATGATTTCGTCAAAACCCCGAATTTTTTGTTCAGGGAAAGGCGTAAAAGACAAAGGTCTTGTTTCTGGTGTTTTCATACCAGTGTAAACAAAACTATCACCATGTCGGAATTTGAATTCGTCTACTGGCATAATTATTTGAGGCTTTCTACAAGTTTCTTGATTTTTTCAACAGTTAGCGATTCTTCAAACGCAGTAACACTTAAAACTTTACCACCTTTTGCGTGAATCAAGAAAGGCGGGTCAATGTTTTTTTGTTTGGCTGCGTTAACAAAGCTTTCGGCTTGATTGTCTGAATCTGGATCAAATGTAAACAAACGCATTCCGTTTGCTTTGATGAAATCAAACCAAAGAGAATCCGCGTCAAGCAATTCGATAAACCAAACTGGTGTTTCACTGGCTTCGGTTTCGTAAACTCGGACAAGATAGGAATCTTTTAGATCGATCTTTTCTTTCTTGTCATCAATAGGGTCAATAGGGTCAATAGGGTCAACAATAACGATATCGTTATCATCAATGTAGTCTATCTCTTTTTCTTTTCCAGACCGCCCCAAAAACCAGCCGAAAGCCAACACCACAAGCAAAACAACAAATTGAAACCAAAGTCTATTGTAATGCTTAGGTCTTGTATCTTCAGCTATTTCTCGGGTGGTTTCTCGGTACGGTGATCTCATTTGAGGGGAAAACCTTTTGGTTTTGGTGTTGTGGCGGCTTCTGGCTCTTGTTCGGGTCCGCTAATATAACGTTCCCCGGCGGCTTCCTCACAAAGCATAATAGTCAAATTGACATTTTTACTAAAGATAGCGTATTGCAACATACGCATCAAGTCTTTTTCTTTTGTTGCTTCAGGCGATCTGTCTTTTGATAAAAATGGTGTAAGCACATCAATCAAAGTTTTCATCCACGGTAGTTTAGAGAACAAACCCGTGCCCAACAAAGCTGTCATAACCGACAAAAGAACCTCAAAAACACGTTTGGCTATTTCCAAATTGGTAGCACCAAGCATCCCGTTGTCTACGACAAATAACCCAGAGCCATTGAATACGAAGAGACTGATCCCAAAAAAGATCATACCTACGAACAGTTTGACTAGACTTTTTGATTGGTTCATGTTGTTTTTTTCAAAGCTTGTAAGAAGTTTGTTTCAGTATGTAGTAACCCGATTTATAGGTATTAGAATTTCCTATTTTCTTATCAATGATCCGTTCCAGCCACAGATCGAACTGATTTCGAATTGTCTCTCGCTCTTGTATATGTTGTTCTTGCAAGGTCTTGTAACCATCTTGTATTTCGCGGATATGTTTTGGAATTGCGTCTGTAATTGCAAAGTGAATCGCCCAGCCGCCAGCGACCAAAATGCACAACAACAAAACATTATTGAACGATTGACCCGTCATCCAGTCGACGGCTTTCGGTGACTGCTCGGCAATCCAATTCGCTGCTTTTGTTTTGAGATCTTCGGTTGTCACTATTTACCCGTCATGTTAGGCGTTTTGGTACATTTACGGGCTTTGCGAGAAACCCAGCGTTCTGCAACCCTATGCTGCAAAACGCTAAGTGCCAAGTGCAAACAGCTGAAAATTTCCCGTTTTTAGAAAATCGACCCAAAACGGGAAATTTTCCATTACCTCGTTCATCAAAAGCAATCTGTTGAATTCTTTCGCCCCTTCCATTCCCTTCAAGTGCTTGGGGCACAACCTACCCGCAGGTAAGCCTGTTTTGTACGAAAAGTAAATTTTACCATCAGGTAAACCGCAAAACAAACAGGGACCGGTGTTTAAGTCTATGAAGTCTTGTACCTGAACGCCCAACCTGTTCGCTTCCATTCTCAAGTAATGGCATTTGGTGCAACATTTACGGCGTCTTGTTTTATTGACTTTTCCAAACTTAATAATAGGTTTTTTAATCTTGCAGTGAGAGCAAACCCTGTATTGCGATTCCATCATCTTTTCTTTCCACTTAAAACTTTTTACCACCGTCAGTTTTTCTGTTTTCGATTTTGTGATCTTGACGAATGGCGTTGTACGCCAATTTTTCATCAATGGTTTTTTTCAGAGTAAAACCCTGTGAGTCACAGAGATCTTCTACTCGACTCAACACTTCGTTGAACAACAACACATCCTCGTAGTCAGAGCTTAACAAATAATGAAGTTGAGAGAGAGTCTTGATAATAGAGAAACCCATATAGAAAACAAAATTAAATCTGGGTAACATTTCTATATTAAACCCCCCCGCAGTATCGCAAATCCTAATACAAACGTCTGCCAACTCAGCTTCAAGCATAGTTACGTGAGGTAGATGATCATCCATCTTGTTACCTTTTCGATAACCTTCAAAACCCTCGCTTACCTCGCTGTGAATTAAAAGAATTGAAGTTTTCCAATCTTTGACCAACTTTTCGCCCGTTTCAAGATCAGACCACCAACCACTCTTAACAGCAGCATTATGGCAAATATCTCTGTATTCGTCCCAATCAATATCACGCATGTCGTTCTTTCAGTTTGTTGTTAAAGTTAAGTCAACCCCAAATTGAGTTGACCCACTAAGTATTTACGACCCGTTTTACAATTTTCGGGTCCGCCAAAATGCTCAAAGCCACACCATGAGCATTTGCTTACAACTAGTGTGGGTACTTGTGTGGTCCTGAATACCCACACTGAAGCGAACCCGTGTTTAAAGGACCAAGAAAAAGGATTCTCATCTTTATCTTTTTCCCAGTTGTCGTTGTTGTTCAATGTAACAAGTAACTCTTCTCTTGTTACCTGAATGTTACAACCATCTGGATGCAACAATAAATCAAGAACCTCAGAACTGTGCTGAATTGTGTGAGCTGATTTTAACGGAGATTGAACCAATACAACGAACTCACCTATGAAATTTTCAAAGATCGGCTTCATTTGTTTTAACCACTTGGTAAATAATAAAAGAGTCTGTGTTGAAATTATCAATCTCGTTAAAGTCTTTAACCGCTGTTGCAAGGTCCGTTGGTTCGTAGTGGTAACCAACCTGAACACCATGCACCAACTTAATCACCTCATACTTACCTTTCATAACATTGTCGTATGCTTGTCTTAGATCGCAAGCATAACCTTTGGTTTCAACGTCTTTGAAAAGCTGATCGATAATCGACGGAACTGCGATCAAAGGTATAGTGATGTTGATATTGGCGACTCGTACTGTCATTGTAAAATCATTGCTTTCGTTAATCTTTGAAACTCGGAAATAAACATTTCTCTAACGTGTGTGGGGGTCAGGTTAAAGTTTATGGTAGTCTCAATATCTTTAAAGTTTAGGATAGCATGTGCCCAATCGGGCACATCTTTAGGACGATAACCCAAGTGGGCTTCTTTTGCAAGAATGTAATCATCCGCCTTCTTGATCTGACTCTTTTCTTCGTCGTTTAGAATACCAACGAAGAATTTTTTAAAAATCAAAGAGTCAAGCTTATCTTGGATTTTCTTAATGGGGTCACAGTCGCAAAACGCACAAATGGCTTCTTTCATTGGTGACGTGATATCACCAGTGTAAGCTTCGTGCGAGTCGTGCATCAAAGCAGCCATTCTGAGACGGGGTTTGTTTGGATCTATTCGTTTCGCAACTAACACACTGTGGTGTGCCACAGTGATACATCTTTCTGGGTGGCCAAGAAAGCGTTTTTGAGCACATAGGGAGTGAACAATGTCACTCAGATCGATATCCTCAATAGAAGGGTTTAGCAAACTTATTTGTTTACCTGAGTATGTCGTCATGTACAAGCTCATGGCTTTGAGATCTTTCTAGTTCTAAAGATAATGCTCTTTTGACAGCGCCTATAGTCTCTGTCAAGTCTTGGATCGAATCACCTTTGCCCCTTAAACCAGTACACAGCAATTTCTTGATTGCGTGTTGTCTTGCAGGGCATGTCACATTGAATGCTTCTAATACAGAATACACATCCACCGTTAAAGCTACGTTTGGCACCAAAACAGAGCTTATTACCCGATGGTATTTCTTTCCAATGTTTTCGTTATTCATCTTCTTCTTTCAAAAAAACGGGTCTACCAATACCTGTACCTTCTTCTTTGTTTCGCCTACCCTGATTCAACCACAGGAGAGCCTCTTGAATTTTGGTCAACGCCAACGCCATTTCTGGCTCTTTTTGATACCGTAATCGATGTTCGAGAATAATCAACAAAGACTCATTTGTAACACCGTTAACCCCGTGTTCTTTTATTGAACCCTGCTGAAAGGTAATAGTGGTGCTCATTTTCATCCGGTTTAGTTGGGCCTGCTTATTATCAGTTTCAGGTTTTGCAGGCCCAACAACATACTTGTGGTGGGAATCCCATAAACCATCTAAACAAATAACTTCGATAGAAAGAGAGTTGTTGTTGTCGTTGTCGTGACTGGTTAAGAACTTTTTCATTTGTTACTTTCAAAAGGCTAACGGGTTAGTTTACTTCAATGTATTCCGAAGGAAAATTCTTACGGTACTGAACCCATGGTGGGCCAAAATTGCCGTGTTTTTTTGGGTCAGCATTTTCTTGGAACTGAGCTACATGTTCAAAGGGAGACCAATGAGCACTTTCCTGCAACCGATCGTGCAACTCAATGTCTTTGCTTGTGTCCCGAAGACCAGCATGAGTTAGATAGGAAACTCTTGCACATCTGCCCACAGCTACTTTGACTTTATCGACGGAGTCTAGTTCTTCGTCGCCTTCAAAGCCAACCAAAGGTAAATGCCATTCATTTGGTGCTAATGGTTTAGTGTAAGAGTAGGCCATGCTAGCCATCGCCATATTCGCAACCTTACGAATGTGCGGTTCGGCATCTTTAGCACAACGCAATTTGAAAAAGTTAGACCAACCAGCATAGTTGCTGGTTGCGATAACAGTGATCCACATCCAAGGTTCAAGCAGCCTGTTGGCGATTTGCTTGTGAAGCCTTAGATCAGATAGGGCTTCAGCTGAAGCAACAGCTGAGTCCCTAGCGGCTAACCAAATTTCTCGGCATTCTAATAGCTTGGCTGTTGATAGCTGTTCACCTGCCACCATCCCAGATTGGTGAGACCCCCAATGAATAGGAACAAATGGTGTTTCTTTTACATTTCGAATCATACGACTGATCGGAATCGCTCGACTTGAAGCAGCGTTGCGAGAATGCGATCTGTGCGTCATAAACTCAGAGTGGATGATTCGGGGATAGGTCAACTCTAAAGTAGTCAGCCTAGAAGAAAGGGGTTTACCCAGAGCCGCTGAGTCAGCAAGAACTTTAACGCTAAAAAACATTATATTATTCAATCTTCAATGTGTCCGGATTGTACGATTCTGGCACCCTGCCTAATCGCGTCTTGAAACTCTCGAATATCGCAAGTCGCGATCAAAAAGCCGTCTTCTTTGTTGTAAATGTTTTCAAGCAAGAATGCGTGCTTCTGTTCAAGAATTTTGATATCAGAAGAACGCGCACTTTCTTCGTGCCAGTTCGTATAAACTCCATGGAATTGTGTAAACTTTAAGTCTCGAACTACAAAGTACGCAACATTGTAACCAGCCAATAGAAAAATAACAGCACAACAATCGCGTTTGTTTTGTTTTTCTAATAACCTCAGTTCCAACAATTCTTTCTCAAGTCGGTCGATAGTCTGCACGTAACCGTTCTTGGCAGTGGATAGCAGCTTAATAACCGCGTCCGGTTGAGCTTCTGGTGATTGCTTCTGGTTGTGTGTACTGACCAACTTTTCTGCAATCTCTTTTGTGTCAAGAGTCAATTGCGTTCGATTATCCCAGTCTTGAACCAACCAACCCTCGCCACCAAAAGGTGCGGGTTTCACAATCAGTCTTAAACCTGTGGGTAAAGAAGCCAACAAGTTATTGAAAACTTTAGGTTCTGAATTCAAGCTCGTTTGAAGTTCTAACGCGAGTTCTTTCATTTTGGTTGTGTAGATACACACATTTCCTATACGGAGAGAGTAATATTCATCTTTAACCATAAGATGCAAATAATGACCTTCGATAAGAGGATTATCTTGTTTGATTTGTTGAATAATCTCGTTCATTTTGATTGTTTTTCCACTTTGTCTTGGTGAATTTAACCGACTCCTCATTTCTAAAGCTAAAGATTGGTTGTGCGTTTCGAAGATAGTTACAACTTCTCCGGATTCGTTCAGATAAAACAACACGGTGCGAGTATGTTGTTTTGTCATGAGTGTTTTACCGACAGCATCTGGATATTGCTCAACAATTCGCTCAACATCCATATCGAGAAAACTCATTGTTTCTCCCCATATTGTTTCTTATGCAGCCAAACCTCTTCCCTATCAACAGGGATATCTTTGGGTGCGTCAATCCCAAGCTTCACTTTATCACCTTTGACTTCAATAATGGTGATTCGAATTTCATCACCAATGACCATAGTTTCGTAAGTTTTTCTTGTAATCACGAGCATTTTAACTGGGCTTCCTGTTCCGAGTTCTCTGGATAGCTTCCTGTTCCGAGTGTACGTAACACTCAAAAGTTTGAACGGTCTTCTTAGGGTCCGGTCTGCCCACATGTGGGTTTGATTGTGGGTGATTGATTGTGAGCTGTTCCCGGTAAATAGAGAAAAGGTCTGGGGCCAACTCTTTGTATCGAAACCTCCAATAAGTATGAGGTTTGTCGTAGGTGTTCATGTCTTTTTCCAGTTAAAAGGGGTGGCGGGTGTGGTATTCTAGCAGTTGGTGAGAGGGTGTCAATCCCTAAACACCTCTTTTTGAAAAATTGACCGACTGTGTTGAATAGGGGTCGCTTTTGGGTGGAAAAGTATTACCCCCCCCACCCACCGGTCGCGACACCCTAGTGGTGTCACTTTGACTACACCTAGGTACACCACATGTGGTATCTGTATCACTTTGACTACACTACATATTGTGGTGTCATCAATCGGTCGGTCGATCGTCAGCATGTGTCATCACATTGATGACCATGCTGAGATCATCGACGTTGACATGTGAGGGCCTTCGATGGTCAGAGGCCCGATATCATGGATCGGGCATCAGTCGACGGCATTAGGCAACACCATCTCACCGTAGAACGCCTGAATCTCAATGTCTGTCGCTGGCATCCATGCATCACCGTCTGCAGTCATCCGATCGACGATCTCAGCGTAGTCGTCAGCTCGTTGGGCGTCACGCGAGACAGGACGATCGTCCTGTAGGCGGCAGATGGCAACCGTCAGCAGCACGTTGGTCAGAAGCGACAGCGACAGCAATAGAAGTTTACCCATTGGTTTGCTTTCGTTTGGTTTTGGTGTTTGGTTTTGGTGTTTGGTTGAACCGAACACGACATTGCACGTTCGGTTTCAGGTTCAGCCTGAACCGAGCGCAGCATTATGCGATCGGTTTCGATTTCAGGTTTCAGGTTTCAGGTTTCGATTTCAGTTTTGGTTTCGATTTCGATTAGTATCCTAGAATCAGCTTGATCTCTGTCTGACTTCCGTCAGGCTAACCAGACCGTCGACAATGTCCACAACGTCGACC